>ULWU01025641.1_pt1 | contig 26867 bp, 28 predicted proteins | sample 1960661 | NCBI WGS metagenome assembly ULWU01 (sample SAMEA4835821, study PRJEB28245) | human gut metagenome | biome: gut microbiome; material: fecal sample | place: Denmark | collected 2008
ACGATTTCTCCGTGCTACGCACTTATATCTCCCACTTGTCACACAGTGAATTGATCTGGTCAGCGAACTTCGCCATATCCTTGTTGGTCATGACACCCTCGCTCTTAGTGACCAGTGCCAGTAAGCGTCTCGCTGAAGCAAGCAGTCGTTCGAATACTCCGGTGGCAGGCTTCGTCTTTTTCTGGACGGCAACAGGTGCTGCCTCATAGGTGAACTTATTGCCTGCCAGATCGAATTCCGTACCGCTGTAAGGAGCATAGGCTCTCTGCCCGTACTCGATCTTCAGGCACTCGGCAAATCCAGTACATACGCTGTCCTCTCCATGTACCACGAACACCTTCTTCGGCTTTTCTTCAAAGGCCTGAATCCAGTCGATCAGACCTTCCTTATCCGCATGACCGCTCAGTCCCGTCATTTTCCGGATCTCGGCGCGCACTGAAACCGTCTCACCGAACAGCTTCACCTCGTCAGCACCCTCTACCAGTGCCCGGCCCAGTGTTCCCACCGACTGATAACCGACGAACAGGATCGTACACTCCGGTCTCCACAGATTATGCTTCAGATGATGCCGGATACGTCCTGCATCACACATACCGGATGCGGAGATAATGACCTTGGGTGTCTCGTCAAAGTTGATGGCCTTGGATTCCTCACTGGTGATGGACAGCTTTAATCCCGAAAAAGCAATGGGATTAATGCCCTCTTTTACGAATTCCATGGCTTCCTCATCGAAGCATTCCCACCTGTTCTCCTGGAATACGCCGGTAGCCTCTACCGCCATGGGACTGTCCACATACACCGGGAAATCTTCATGGCCCTTTACCAGGCGTCCTACCTTGATCTTCCGCAGGAAATACAGAATCTCCTGGGTACGGCCCACAGCAAAAGACGGGATCACCACGTTACCGCCCCGGTCTAAAGTCTCCTGCAGCACTTTGGTCAGTTCTGCCACATAATCCAGCTTATCCTTCGGATGCAGTCTGTCTCCATAGGTAGACTCCATCACGACATAATCCGCTTCCTTCGTAGGTGTCGGATCCTTAAGTAATGGCTGGTGCTTGTTGCCGATATCGCCGGAAAATACGATTTTTTTCGTATTGCCGTCCTCCGTCAGCCAGACTTCGATGCTGGCAGAACCCAGAAGATGTCCGATATCCGTAAAGCGAATTTTTACTCCCTCACATACTTCCACGATCGTATTGTAATGGCAGGGAACGAACCGGCGGATCACACCATCTGCATCCTCCATGGTATACAGCGGCTCCACCACTGCATTATTCGCGGACCGTTTTGCCTTACGATTCTTCCACTCCGCTTCGGCGGTTTGGATATGTGCACAGTCACGTAACATAATACTGCACAGATCCGCCGTGGCATCCGTGCTATAAATCTGTCCTCTGAAGCCTCTGGCATACAGAAGCGGCAGAAGACCCGAATGATCCACATGGGCATGGGTCAGGAATACATAATCGATCATGGATTCCGCCACCGGCAGCGGCACATTTTCAAATACATTAATGCCCTGCTCCATACCGTAGTCCACTAAAATATGTTTCCCGGCAACCTCCAGATAATGACAGCTTCCGGTTACTTCATGGTCTGCCCCCACAAACACAAGTTTCATAACTCTACCTCCGTTTTTGTAATGTTATTTCAAAGCATTGGCTGTTTCGTAGAACTGATAATATATTCCCTTCTGTTCCATAAGCTGGTCGTGATTGCCTTCCTCCACGATACCATCGTCCGTCAGCACCAGGATCCGGTCCGAATTACGGATACTGGAAAGTCTGTGGGCTATGGTCAGGGTCGTGCGTCCCTCCGACAGCTCTCCCAAGGACTTCGCCACCGCAAATTCACTCTCATTATCCAGTGCAGAAGTAGCCTCATCCAGTATGATAATAGGCGGATTCTTCAGAAATACTCTGGCAATGCTGATCCGCTGCTTCTGTCCACCGGACAGCTTCACACCACGTTCTCCCACATAAGTATCATAGCCATCCTTCAGGCCCATGATAAAATCATGTGCTCCGGCGCGCTTTGCCGCCACGATCACGTCTTCTTTGGAAGCTCCCGGACGTCCATAGGAGATATTTTCATAGATCGTACCGGAGAACAGATACACATCCTGCTGCACGATACCAATATTGCCGCGCAGGCTCTTTAACGTGAAATGCTTGATATCCTGACCATCCAGCAGGATCTTTCCTTCTGAGACATCATAGAATCTCGGGATCAGATTGCACAGTGTCGTCTTTCCTCCACCGGAGGGACCGACGATCGCCACCTTTTCCCCCGCATGGATCTGCAGGTTCAGATTCGTAAATACCTTATTGTGATCATCCGGATATTCGAAGCTTACTTTTTCAAAAGAGATCTCTCCCTTCGGATCTTTCAGTTCGACCGCATCAGGCTCGTCAAAGATCTCGATATCCGCATCCACGATCTGTAAAAAACGCTCGATGCCGGTCATACCCCTCTGGAACTGCTCGGCAAATTCGATGATACGACGGATCGTTGCGATCAGTGTGGACACATACAGCATATATGCCACCAGATCACCGGCGGCTATCTTACCTCTTACCATGAAGATACCACCTGCCACCAGGACTACCAGATACATCAGTCCGTCGAACAGCTTGACCGTGGTATTAAATGCCGCCATGTAGCGGTAGGTCAGCTTTTTGATGTCCAGGAAGGTACCGTTGTCCTTCTCGAACTTATCATTTTCCACTTCTTCGTTGGTAAATGCCTTAACGACCTTATGTCCTAAGAGACTGTCCTCGATCCGGGCATTCAGTTCGCCGATCTGGTTGCGCTGCTTACGGAAAGCGCTCCGCATCCGGAAATTCAGGATCATGCACACGCCGCACATAAGCGGCACACATAAAAAGATCATCAAAGTCAGCGGCAGATTGATATTTACCAAAATGACAAACGAGATCACTGTCTTGATCCCGGCGATGAAAAATTCCTCCGGGCAATGATGGGCGAATTCCGTCACATCGAATAAGTCATTGGTGATCCGCCCCATGATTTGACCGACCTTGGTATTGTTATAGTAGGTATTGGACAGCTTCTGCAAATGATTGTACGCATCTCTGCGCATATCCGTCTCGATCTTCGCTCCCATGACGTGTCCCATATCGGACATATAGTAGCTGGCGATGCAGTCCACGATACGAAGTCCGAAATACAAAATGCCCAGCGTAAATATGGTCTTCACCGACAGGGCAGCCAGATCCCGAAGCCCCTCATTGGTAATGTAACGCATAATTAACGGCAGTACCAGTTCGCAGACCGTGGTTAACGCTGCACAAAACAGATCCATACACAGCGTGAAACGATATTTTTTAAAATAAGGTGCAAATCGGCGAAACAGTTCGCGGGTTGTGTATTGTTTATTCTCCATTGCCACTAAATTCCTTTTTGATCGTTTCTATAAATGTTTCTTATAAATATTTTCCCTCTCCCTGATAAAAACGAACTTTCCCCTTTTGTTCTTTCTTCTGTTCATACAATGTATTGTCCGCTGCAGACAGGAAATCCCACACCCGGTTTGGTTCCCTCGGAATAGCACAGACACCACCTACAGAAATTGTAAGCCACGGTTCCACTTCGGAATCTTCATTGGGAATTTTACATTTCCGGATATCGGCACACAACAATTTTGCATGTTCCATTGCATAGACCAGATCACGCTCCGGCATTACTACCAGAAATTCATCCCCTCCGTAACGCGCCACATAGTCCTCCGTGAATATTTTTTTCAACGCATCTGCCACTGCGCAGATTCCTTCATCCCCTTTTCCATGCCCGTACCGGTCGTTTAATTGTTTAAAATAGTCAATATCCAAAAATAGAATTCCCAGTTCTTTCTCATTTAATTTGCAAGCTTCAAAGACATCCTCAAGATATCGGTTCAGGCTTCTCTTGTTATACAGCCCTGTCAATTCGTCATGCTCTGACTGATACAGTAATTTATTCCTCTTCTTCGTCTGCTCCCGCTGCTCCTCTTCCGCTGCCTGCAGGCGCTTACGCAACTCCAGCATATACATAACCTGATTGCTCTCGATCATTTCGCTGCTTTCCTTGATGTGGAAAAAAGTCTCTGTAGCCTGACGGAATTCCTCTATGGGCATTTGTGCACTACAATAACGCAGACGTAACAACAAAAGCTGCAGCAGCAGACTCCTATTCTGTTCGATTGCCGCCTTGGGCTCCAGGCAGTCCAGTACCTCCTGCAGCAATTCTATATTACCGGTCTTTTCCACATATTGGAGGAGATTCTGAATACTGTCATATTCGGAAGATACCTGACGCATATCTTCCAATGCTATCACAGCCTGTCTTGCATGGTCTGCCGCTTTTTCCCGGTTTCCTTCACTTTCTGCCAGATACGTAAAAAATACATTTGCCGCAAGTCTCGTTCCCCGAATGATCTCTTCGCTTTTTCCGGTTTCTTCCAATTTGCGACAGACCTCCATTGCTTCCTGCTTCATATCCAGATGCAGCAGACAACAGCCATACTCTGACAACATTTTCCGGAAATTGCTCCGGCTGTAAATGCTGTCATCTCCTGCTTTTTCAAATTCACGGATGCATTCCCTATAACACTGCACGGCTCTGTCATAGACTCCGATAAGATAATATGCATCCGCCATATTACTTAATACAATACTATGTACCATCTTATCATTGTATTTCGCTGTATAATCCAATGCCCTGCCATACTGTTCCATGGCCAGAGACAGATTGTTCTGCATATGTGCCACGATACCGATCATATTATAGACCCTGGCTACGTGAATCTCCTGATCCGTTCCCAGCAGGCATCTCACACTTTCGTCCAGATACTTCAGGCACTGTTCCTGATTCCCTGTCTCCAGATGATAAAATGCTGCGAAATAACAGATCCTTCCATGGATTCCCCTATCCCTCTTCTCCGTCACAAAGGACAATGCCTGTTCCAGTGTCTCCCAAGTATATGGGATCCCATCTGCCATCTGTTGGTTTAACCGTTCTGCTGTCTCTAACATCTGCTGTCTGTCTACACTCATATTTGTTCCATCCTGTCAATTCCCCAATGCTTTACTCCTTATCATTGTATTATTTTATACCCCGGTGCGCAAGTTATTTTACGGAATAGATAAAATGTTTCCCTATTCTTTAAAAAAATGTTAGAATGAGAATATGTGTCGGAAATAAGTAAGAAAAAGGTATGATTTTTATGGAAAATATCGCAATAAACAAGAGATTTCAAGATCTGCATTTTGACAGCATCCAGGCTTTACGCGGTCTGGCTGCTCTTTTTGTGGTGTTTCAACATGTCCGTTTCTTAAATTTTGGTGCCTTCGGAGTAGACATATTTTTCTGCATCAGTGGGTTTATGATCATGTTCACCACGGAAAAAAGTACAAAATACTTCTTCCGCAAACGTCTGATCCGGATTCTGCCGCTGTATTATCTGATGACGTTCGGCACTTACGCAATGCTGCTTTTCTTCCCGTCCATGTTCCAGCAGACCAGACACAATCTTTCCTACCTGGTCAAGAGCCTGCTGTTTATTCCTTTTGATATCAGTGGTGGAATTATCCAGCCTCTGGTGCGGATCGGATGGACTATCAACTGTGAAATGCTGTTCTATCTGTTATTTTTCATTGCCTTTCATATCAGCATGAAATATCGTGGTCTGATCTGCAGTGCATTCCTGGCCGTTCTGGTAGGGGCAGTCCAGATATGTGCTCCGGTGATTTCCTCCTGGCAGTCTCCGATAGGCGGGATACTTTCTCCTGTTCTTATGTTTTACGGCGATCCTGTCATGCTGGAATTCATCTTTGGAATCCTCGCCTATTATCTGCTGCGGTTCTTATATACCCGACATTTAAAGCATCCGGTGCCGATGGCTGTAAGTGTGCTGGCTGCGGTAAGCATTCCGGTGATTTTTTGTCTGCTGGCATTTTTCACCCCCAGGATCAATGTGATCGGTTTCCGCAGGCTTCCGCTGTGGGGACTTCCGGCACTTGTACTGTTGGTTTTAGCTTTCCTGGCCGGGCTGAAGCTCTCTCTGCCCCGCTTTTTCATCCTTATGGGAAATATCAGTTATTCCCTTTATCTGGTGCATTACTATCCGGTAATGTTCTTAGATCGGGCGGTGTTTGACTTCTCCACCCTCTCTGTAATGTCTGTCATCGGAGTGATCTTAAGTGTGGCGCTGAGTATCGGGCTGGCTTACCTGTCCTGGATCGTTGTGGAACAAAAATTCTCCGGATGGCTGCGGAAGAAACTGCTGCACTAGGCATTTCCTTTATAGCACTGCTTCTGTCATTTGATTATTTTGTGAATTGTATATGCAATTATTTAAAAAGATGCACACTTTTGCTGTTGACATTTAGAACGTCCCATAGTATATTATAACTTGTCTGTAAGACATGCGCGAGTGGCTCAGCGGTGGAGCACCTCCTTGCCAAGGAGGGGGTCGCGGGTTCGATCCCCGTCTCGCGCTTCTTAAAACCCTTGATTTTTCAAGGGTTTTTCTATTTCATGTTGCATTTCATGTTGCATCACGTATTTTTTCATATTTTAACTAACTAGGAATTTAGTTAAATACAATGAGGAAACAGACAGCCTTGACGTATTTTTTAATGGTGAGATTGCTGGCTCTTTTCCTTGTGGCTTTCAAGCACTTGACCTTTATAATTATGGTGACGAGTGTGTTGATGTCACTGGTGGTTGGACTATTTTCAATTCACATGTTAACGCAACATTTACTAAAACTGCAAATGGTATGTATTTAAAGACTACAGGAGATGGTGTTTACCTTAATATTAAAACAGCTAACACCATTGATTTTTCAAAATATTCCAAATTATGTATTGAGACTTCTGATTGTAAATTAGTTAGGTCTCAACCTTGGATGTTGTATGTTAAATGTGGTGGTTCTACTTACGACATTGTTGAACGTGTATCAGAATACAGGACAGAAACCATAGACCTTCCTGATACAATGAAATTTGCTATAACAAGTAATAATGAAACAAATGTGACGATAACTGTAAATAACGGTGGTGCTTATGCTGATTCTGTAACAGAGATTACCATTCACAGAATTTATCTCATTAAGTAATTATTTTTTTGTATATTCAATGTCTAAATACAAATTATAAACAGCTTGCTTTGTCGCAATTATTCGTACACCTTGGCTATCAACAGTAAATTGTGCTCCATATCCGCTTGCATCAAAATATGGTCTTATTGCTCCATCACATTTAGCGGCCAATGACATTTTTACTACATCACTGTTATTAATCGTAATAGCCGGATCGATAATTACGTTCCCGCCGGCTGGAATGGTAGCATTATAATTAATTATTTTTTTAAACAAATCTTTTCCATCCAGTGTTCCGATTTTTGCTTCTACGTTTGTTTGCAGATTTAACTTTAACTTCCTAGTTAATATAAAAAGAGTGGCGAACACCCCTCCTTGTTCGCCACTCTTTTCCCATGAGAAGGATTCAATGGGTATTTTTAGAGTACCATACCTTCCGCTAATCCGTCAATGAAAAATACCGCTGCACATTATGCTGCTGCCAGGTATTTTCGAGTGGTCTTTCCGGCCAATCCGTCTGCCGTGATCTTACAGGACTTCTGGTAAGCAATGATAGCCGCTACGGTCATAGGACCACAGATGCCATCGATATCTTCCTCTGCTAACAGACCCGCTTCCATCAGCTCCCACTGGATCCATTTAACGCCTTCACCGCGGGAAATGTATGTCTTAATGCCCATTTTACGAGCTTGTGCGAGACTGGTTACCGTCATGGTAGGCTCTGTGTAAGGATTTGTGCCCTTCCAAGTGCCAGGAACCCTAGTGTCGTACGAATATGTCAAATCCTTAAATGTCAGACCATACACCCACTTGGTAGAGGATACTTTGGTCAGCACCGTACCGTAATTGATTCCCTTGGCTTCGATGCACATGGGGATGCCGTTTACCTTGCCGATATAGACACCCACATGGCCAGACTTCCACAGGACTGTTCCGAGAGCAAAGTTGTCAATCTGAGCAATCGGCATACGGGTGTATGCGGTCTGATAGAGTTGGTAGGAGCCGATGTTAAGCTGTCGGTAACCTCCAATCAGTCCAGAGCAGTCCACATTGACCTTGCCGACCTGTCCCTTTCGCCTTGCCTTGGCCATGTAAGAGGTGGTGACCACCTTGGGATACATAGCATGCATGGTGCTCATTTTACGTTCTGTAAGCGCACCCTCGGGAATCTTGGCCCCATAAAAATACGGGGTGCCCAGATGCACTCTTGCATATTCTGACAATCCATTTCCTGTCAACATTTTTATCCCTCCTTATTTACATCAGACTTGTTCTGTAAGATTTCGATTGCCTTTGTGATAGCAACTGGAAGAGGAACTCCCATTATTCCCAAATTTTCTACAATGCTAATCAGTTCGTTTGCGCAGAAAGCAATAATTACTGCTGTCCGAATGTAGTCAGTACCTAACATAATATCCAACCGGTGTGCCACCAGAACAATCAGTAGTGTTACACCCTTTTTAACGAGTCCTTTCCATGCACTGTAGGAGCTGAGTGCGCCAGATTCGGACTTGTTACTCTTCTGCCAGAAGGCCGCAATCAATACCCCTAACAGGAAATCCGTTCCCATAAAAATCAGTAACGTGATCATGTCTTCTCCCCATCCACCAAAAAGGTTGGCGATAAAGCTGCCGATGGCTCCGAAAACGGTTAATATAGTCATTTTGGTTGCACTTACATTCATAATATTTACCTCACTTTCTCAATATAAAAGCCGGTCACCTCCGGAAGGAAGCAATCGGCTCATGGCTCTTGGTTACTATGTAGTTGTGGGTAGGACCGTCTCTCACTCTCATAGGCAGCCTCCTACTCTGCAGTTGCGGTCAGATCTGAAAGCTGGGTTTCCAGGGTATTGATCTGGTCGCGGAGAGCCTGTCTCTCTGCGTGTACCGCCTCAATATCATACTCGGTCTGCTCGCCCAGTAACGTATATTCATAGGTTTTAATGATCTTATAGTCACTTGCGGCGATCCGAGCCTTGAGGTCATCAATCTGCGCGATCACCTGACTGATCTGCTGCTGTCTGGCCAGTTCTGCTTTCTCCTCTTCGGTCAGTTCCGGTTGCACCGGTGCAACCGGTTCAGTATAGACGGAGCCGTCGTCAGACAACTCGTACCAGCCGTCACCCTCGCGGTACAGCGTGGTATATGCCGCATACTCGCCATTATCCAGCGGATATTTGCAGTCTGCGTCCAGGTAGAGTCGGAAGCCGTCAGTATTTACTGTGAGATTATCTCCGGTGATCCGGATCACATGAGGACTCTCTTCTGATACAATGACCTTTTTAACGGTCTTTTTGTTTTTAAATTTGATATAGCCCATAACAGGACTCCTTTCTGGCACTGTTTAAGGCCGTGCCCGCCTTCTGATCTACTGTGCTAAATAGGAAGTTAGGAAACTATTTAATAACAGTTCAATTCAAACTTGCTAACACTGGTATCATAGAGTCTAATGGAATAAAATCGTATGAATCTATTGATGTATCAGAGGCAATTCCATCCGGGTATTCTTTAGCTTTTGCTTTAGGAGGATACACTGGAGATAATCAATTTCATTTTTTTGGACTCTTTGCTAACCCTATAAAAAATACAATAACTGCCTATATTGGCAACTCGAGTAATACAGCAGATAGCGGTGATCCTATAGTAATATTAGTCTGCTTGAAAAAATAAATAATTATTTTACTGCGAGAGGTATTGCAATAAAAATATAAGTATATCTTATTCGTCTAATGGTATATATTGACAATAATTAAACGCCACTCCACCAGTTTGTAATCTTGTTCCTTTTCTAATAAAACAGGATATTTCTGCTGTTGTGCCACCTATGGTCGTAATAGGTCTCAATGTTCCAATCTGTATATTATTAGATGAATACAATGATATATATCCACTCTGATCTGTAATATTTCTAATATGCACATATCCATTATTTGGACATACATATGTTTCGTTTAGGTTAAATATTTTAGGAGATCCACAATTACAATTTTGTAACTTCCTATTTAGTTCAGACGCAACATCTGCCACCGCCTTGGCATCCGGCACATATCCGGTCACTTTGGTAGCCAGCAGATCCTCCTTTGTGGTGATCATCTGAGCAAATGCCGGTGCTGTCAGATCGGTAAAAAATTTCTTTATTTTGCCAAAAACTGTAGATACCTTTTCCCCGCTGACAATATTTTCCCGGGTCTCTGAATCCGTAAATGCAATCTCTGAATCTGCCACATCCACTGTCTCTCCATCATAACCTTTGGCAAGATAGATCCAGTTTGTCTTATCATCCCTGGGCGCTCCATCCGGAGCATCTTTGATAGCCAAATACGTACTACCATTGTGAAATACCGCGTCCAGTCGCTCATATGCGGTATTAGAGTTGTAATCTCCTTTGTAAGATATTCCGATCTTTCCGAGAGATTTATAACCTTCCGGTACTGACATAGTTCAATCCTCCTTATTCTATGCTACTTTCCAATACAAAACATTGTCATCCGTTACAAAATCCACACCTACGCCATCTTTCATATAAAGGTTCATTGTGGTCTCATCTAAATAAAATTTAGGCTCGCTGATACTTGCGTAAGTCTCCGCGCGATCCGCATCTATCTTAGCCTGCGCCGCAGATGCTGCCGCCGCAGATGCCTGCTGTGTTGCCGTTTCTGCCTGTACCGTAATATCGGCCAAATAATCGGGCTGCAGCTTGTCTCCTGTGATGCTGCCAGCTTTGATATCAGCCTTTACCTCGCCATCCCCATCTATGGTCCAGTAAATAGTATCAGATTCCAAAAACTCAAACTGAGTAATAAGTGCTGACAGATCTATGTACTGCTCTGTTCCATCCTTTAAGTAGATGATAAGTCGTTCCGTGCTGGGATCGTAGCCAAAGTTAATTGCGATCTGTGCCATTAAAGTGTGTAATACACTGGTTGCCCCGGAATAATACGTAATCGTAATATCACCTGTATCCTGGTTCAGCTCAATACTCTTTACCAAACCATTAGCTTCCGTGATTGATAACTTGGTCAAGTCCAGCGTTATCACGCGGTTATCAATCTCACTCACACCCTGACTTAACTTATTCAAATTCGTTTCATTCAACGGAGTGTTAATAGAGGGAGTGTTTTCCCAAACAGTAGGATTATACGCTTTCTGCATCCTGCTTCACCTCCTGCTCCGCAGCATCCCGATCTGCGATCTCCGCCAGCAACGCATCCCTGGCTTTCTGCTCCTGACGTGTCAGCACCTCCTGTAATGCAAGTCGCTTGACTTCCTCCGGCAGGCTGGATTCATCCACAAATTTCGTAATGGCCTGACTAAATTCCCTGATTTCTAAATTGCTCATTCTTAATCCTCCGGTCCTAAATACGTAATAACAGTTCCATTGATAGTCTTGGTTCTCCATGCAACTACCGTACCTTTATAGTTCATATATCCGCTGACACCCATTGCCCGCACACTGACCAAGTCCACGCTTGACAATTTATTTACGATTGTCGCTGCGCTGATTCTGTCCGCCTTGATCACGCCGGAGGATGTCCAATTTGCGACTTCCATGTAATTTGCTTTTACTGTACCGGCACTGATATAATTAGATTCCACGTTGCTCAGACGAGCGCTCACAGCATTCAGTGAATCAATAGTCGCCTTGGTAGCAATCAGGTTGTTTAACTCCAATTTGGTTATATTCAAGTTCTCAATGGTCGCATATTTTACTACCATCTCATCTGCATTGACGATACCAACCAAATCTATCCTTTCGGCTTTGATTTTTATGCTCTCCGCTGTCTGATTGATCTCCGATACGATATTGTCCTTGGATACCTTGGTAAGGATCTGCTGTGCATTGATGCTGATCTGCGTGGACAGATTCTGGTTGATATCTTTCATTTCCAGACGAGTTTCATCCACCGTCCTAGTCAGTGTGTTGGTTTTTCCCTTTAACTGGATAATCTGCTTCTGCAGCCCGTTGACCTGTCCGGTCCTGTACTCCTCGCCCTCCGCAGTATAACTGTCCTTTAGAGCCTGTATACCTTTCAACGTACGCTGCAGTATGTATGTATAGATAGTCTCCCTGGTCGTGTGCAGTAATATACCATCCCCCACCTCCAGGCAAGGATTGCCGCGAGCTTCCACTTGTGCCGGACGGTACCATACGACTCCAATCACGCTGAGGACGTTGTCTGCGATGATCTGCAGGTCTGCAGCAGACTTGCCATACACCAAAAAATTATCCTCGATGATATAACAGTTATTGCCAGTACCGGAGATAGCACCGATGTCGTTCTCTTCCTGCCGGATCTGCAGCTTATCAATATGCTGGCAGATAAAGTCCTCATACTGACAAGAGATATAGTGGCTACGAGATACCTCTGTGGTGCCCATCGGATCTGCAGGATAAAGGTCATCTGCCGGATACAGATCATCCGCCGGATACAGCCCCTCGATCATCTGCTCCAGCACCACATACCGTAATTTCCCATTTCTGCCGATATGTCCAAAGCAGCCGTTGATCTCGCAGATGGCTTCGATTATTGTTTTCCCAGGGAGTTCTCCGGGATCGATGGTCTTCTCCACTGTCATATCATCGTTAACCAGCGTGATTTCTTCCTGATCCACGCCGACATAAGCACAAAAGCTATCCCTGAACTGCCGAAGAGTCATCGGGAATGTCAAGCTGTTATACCACCCGGACACCTCTGCATTTAGGATGTCATACATAGCATCATAAGCTACGATATCTTTATACAGTCTGTCAGCTGTCGGTTTGTCCGAATATACCTTATACTCCCCCAACTGATAGGGTTCGTCCTGACCTGCAAGCAGAATTGACACTTTCATTTTCTTGCCTTTGAAATTTTCTATCGTATCCAGCACCTTAATTTCAAAGGACGATGCATTGCAGCATCCAAATTGCAGCTCCTGCTCATCGCATATGGACTCTGTTATCGTCATGGTCTCTGTCTGGTATTCAGCATTTGTCAGTGTTGTGTCTGACACCGGATATTCAATTATTAATTGTTTTTCTACTGAATCATCATAAAACAGATTCTGAATGCTGTTCTCCATTTAATACTCCGTCAACGTAAGTGTAAATTCATTGTATTCGATGTCTTTTTCATCCTCGCTCAATGTATGTATTGTATAGGTAGTATCAGACATGTAGAAAACACCTATGGCGTATTCCAAAGTTTCATCATTCCAATAGGTGCATCTTACCCTTCGCTGGTTCTTTTCTGTCGTCGGAAGAGTTGCAAGTCCAATTGCATTATCAAATGCCATCCGTTCCTCGAGATTCATTTCCCGAATATTCAGCTTTAATTTTGTTTTGAAGTTCGGAGATGTTTCCCTATGCAACAAAATATTTGCATCTCTGTAGGCATCTATTTCCACTCTTTGGTTTGGAGTGCTCTCCCATCCATCAGCCAGCAGGAATGAATTAGGGAGAGTCACATCTCCGAATTTAATTAGCCATCCATTGAATTTTCCCGGCATTGCTCTCCCTCCTTCCTAAATAAATGCACTCTGTCCATGTGTATTCTTGTACATCCGATCCTGCCGCACCGTTTCCCGGAAGATCTCCCGCTCATTCAACTTTGCTACAAATGTATATGTACCGCCACCGTTTTCCGCCTGTGCCTGCTTAAATGCCTCGATCATAGTTGCTAACGGTGTCTCAATGTTGGTCTGCCCTCTTGGCTGATCTCCGAGGATTGCCGCAAATGGTTTGCCACCCTGGATCACTGCGCCATCTGCAAGTCGTGGCAAATCTGTCGGAATATTCTTTAAATTTGGGCTCCATGTCTGTCCACCCCATTTAGGTACCCAGTCGGGGATATCAATTTTAAATGAATTGATTGCATCAATAAGAGTATTCAAACCATTCAACCATAACTTTAAAAATGATTCAGCAATTATGTTACCGAGATTAGTAGCTTTCTTTGCATACACAATAATTGCATCAAATGCTCCCTTCCAGTCTCCTACAAATACACTCTTTACAAATTTTCCCAGCAAATTTAATTCATCTTTTAATGTAGACAATGCCTCCTCACCATTTCCGGCCCACACAACCACACCTGCTATAGCAGCTATTACCGCCATTACAGCACCGACAACTACAGTTGCAGCTCCGCCGAGTGTAATAAACACCCCAGCCAGTATCGCGCCGGCAGAGATCAGCAATAATGTCATATTCTTGGCATTCAAACCGTTTTCTGTTATATCCTTCAGTGCCAATATCAGACCGGCTGCTCCTCCGACAATCAGTCCGATTCCTGCGGCTATCGGTCCAAACAATATCAATAACCCTACAACCGCCAGTGCCAGTCCGGCAACATATCCAACAATACCTTCCCAGTCCACACCGTTTTTCCACATTTTCACGTAGTTGTATACCATCAATGCGGCTCCTGCGATCAACATCATAAGTCCAAGTACCTCCGGCAAGTATGGTGCCAGTTCTTCTAAGTCTTTCAGCAGACCAGCTATTCTCCATGCAAGCAAAGTGATTCCAATAAATATAGCCAGTGGCTTTATGATCATCAATAATTTCTTAGCCTTTTCCAGCATTTCCACCATTTTAGGATTCACAGAAGCTTCTTCAAAAGCATCCTTACCGGTCAGCTCTCCTCCACCTGCCGTAGTTCCGCTCTGGTCGCTGAGAACATTCAGTTCGTCAAATGCTGCCAGCGCTTTCTTTGCAGACTTCGTAGTAGTGTCCAACGACTTTGCATAATCAATATTCTGCTTTTTTGCCCGAGTATAAGTACTTTTCCCTTGCAGGATTGCCATAAACTGGGCAATTGCATCCGCTGCCTTGATCAGCCAGTTAATGAGCTTTACCAGATATGGGATAGCCATATTGACGATAGGTTCAAATGCTGCTGCCAGGCTGTTCTTAAACTGGGCGCAGCTACTTTTCAGTGCAGACATCTGTGCATTATAGTCCTTGGAATATTGAGCAAGATTCCGGAAGCCTTCTTTCATTGCGGATACCATTGCATTGAATCCCTTAGATATCCAATTAAATATAAATAAACTCAGCAGAATTCCCTTCAGGCGGCTTGCCATTGTAGATAACAGGCCCCCCGATTTCTTTGCACTGGTTCCGCAGGAAGCCAGTGCTTTTCTTCCCTTGGATTCCAGTTCAGAAAAACCATTCCGGATTGTATGGACCTCTTTGTTGATCTCTGCAAGTCTGGCAGACAGCTCATCATATTCCTGATATCCGTCTGTGACTCCAGCCTTTTTCAACAGTGTCATCCGTTCTATGATCTGCTCCTGCTCCTGCATCAGGGCAACCATATTCTGATCAGCTACCACAGCATTGTTTTTTATATCAATCAGCTGTTGTTCTGCTGCCTGCTGCTCCCTGATCTTCTCTGCAACCTTCTCTTCCTTTTCGCTGACCTTATCAGCTACGCTGGCTTGCTGGTCAATCTGAGCCATGATTGCATCTGAATTATACTGCTGATACCCTACAGTATCCTGCGGAATCGTTGCTTCGCCTACTGCAGCGCTGGCCTTAGCCATTTCTGCAGCTGCCTCTTCTGCTTTCTTCTTATTCCGCTCCATGATACTGTCAAAATTCTTCTCGAATTTATCCCAATCTTCTTTTGACCATCCCTCCGGTGTCAGGCTGGTGTCCTTGGCTTTCTCCTCCAGTTCATCCAGCTTTTTTTCGATGTGTTCAGCACCCTTATCCAGTTTTGAATTGTCCAGATCAGAATGTAACCTGATCTCAGTATCGTACTTTGCCATGATGCCTCCTTAATCAAAAAAGAGCCTGCTGACACCTATACGGTATCAACTGGCTCACTGGCTCTCTGTCGACTTATTGATTTTGGCATATTTCATAAATTCATCTATTCTTGCCTGCTCTTCAGGTGTGATTTTCTCATCCCTTGGTGCCTTAATACCAAATATCTTTTTGGCGCTCCTATACGCGTTTTTCTCTTCCTGTGACATTTTTGAAGTAATCTTTTTCTGCCGTATATCCATTACATGTGTCAGGGAGCTCTCCTGAAGATTTCCCAACAGTCCCATAAATACAAACCAGTGCATCTTTGCCTTGTTCAGATCTATATGATACTGGTTGCGGAAGGCTGCATATATTCTCCACTGGTCCATATTCCAGTCCATGATAATATCTTCGTTTTTCTTCTGTTGATAGTTGTCATGGTTAAATTCTGTCATAAACCATTCAATCGCTTTCGCAGCTTCCTGCGGTTCCGGACATTCCTTGGGAAAAAGTAAATATGATGCAATATAAAACCGCTCCATATCCGATAAATCAGGATCCGACATGCACATGGACATTTTTATTCCCGTCCGGAAAGAAGCCGAAATAGGATATCCTTTCCAGTCTGTCGGAAGCTGATCCAACATAATATTAAACATATAACTCCCCCACTATTTATGGTGTCTTCGGTTTTGACGATTCCTATTGTGATTTATGTTTCCGCCATCTCTTTCTCTGCTGTATTTCTCCCAAAGTTCCTTATTTCTACCGTTTGCATATCTCTGTGCAATCGGGATGATCTGATCAAAGAAATCAGTAATCAGGATAGGACTCGGTGTGATCTCCCCAAATACCTTCTTGCAGGTCCTTTCTCCGAACACTCTGTCAATGTCAGACATGATCTCGTTAGTCTTTCCAATCATGATCCGAAGCTGCTCTATTTCCGGTTTTCTCGTAAATTCTTCTGCGGCTACATATTTTTTAACTTTTTCCAGATTATCTATCAGTTCTGTGAAATCTGCATAGAATTCCTGACTTCCAAAATTGCAGACAATCGTATCGCCATTGTCATTTACCTGTACTTCTGTGCCACCCTTAATAGCATTAATTTTTTCCATATATTACCATCCTCTCTGAATGTGATGGACGACAGAGAGGTGCGTCCACCACATATGTTAATATTGATTAACACCTGTATTATTTTGCGGAATCCGCTGTGAATGTATTGGTTTTGATATTAAATTTACCTTTGATATCATCACCGGCCTGCTTTACACTAAGTACATTATGAACGTAATCCCCGCCATCTCCACCATTGGAAGTAACAGATACTGTACACGGTACCTTGATTGCATTATAGGTTCCCTCCTCACCCTGTACCGCATCTTTTAAGCGCAGTCTTATAAAAGATGTGTGAGCCTTCGCGCCTACAGGAAGATCATCCACCAGTTTATCGATCATTTTCTGGACATCATCATCTTCACAGTCTTCCTTATCCACATCAAATGCTCTCTGATAGGACTTTACCTTATTGGACGCCTTTGCCATATTAATGTAGTGCTTCGTATCCTCTTCTGGGTTCATCTCCTCTGTGAGGGATTCTACGCCATCGCCCAGCAGTGCATACTTCTGTTCTTCGGCTCCCATAGTGGTATCAATGTAATGCCTTAAATCTTCTCTCATTTTTCCTGAGCTCCTTTCTTATATTCGATAAAAATTGTCATTTGATACAATGCTTCGTTCTGTCCATTCTCTCCCATAAAAAACGGACTTGATACTCCTACTGTTTTGACGTTTCCACCCTGGATATCAGGAAAGTTTCTGTTATGGTTCCTATCCTCGATCCAGTCCGTTAACTGCTCCATCCAACTTCCGTTTTCGATGCAGCTTTTATCCGTCTGAGTATCCAGTCTTACCACGAATTGATAGTAGTCCTTGTGGATTTCGACTCCGCTGATATACTTTCTCACATTAGTCATAGGTTCCTTGACTAACGCAAAATTGACATTGCTGCGCATCCGATCTGTGTCGATATGTTTCATACTCTCCGGAGAGAATTCTTTCAGCCATTTGATAATGGATTGTGATACCGTCATTTTAGCAACTCCTCCTGAAGTTTCTTCTCTATCTTTTCAAGTCCGCCATTCTGCAGCATACGGTCTGCCCAGTGTGCCCCGCGCAGTGTACCGTTACCATATTCCAGGCTTCGTGTTGTTGGAATTTTTTGCACATTTTTTCGAGATCTCCATCCATTCTCCGTCTGGAATCCTGCACAATGCAGATCTGGATCCTCATAGACGATGCCTTCCCACATGTAATGAGCGTACGGTGTGTTCCACACAACATCCGTATCATCCTCAATATGTCCGCTATCCCGGAGTGATCCCACATCAAACGGAACATACGGATCTGATAAACGTAATATTTCATTTGCACAGATCCGCTGCAGCCTTCCCTTTTCTTCCAGTCCCAGTGTCTTTATACATACCCCCGGATCAAAATTACGTGTCAAGCGTAAGGAATGATTTGCCATACTCCACCTGTTGCACCGGTGCAACTTTACCTTCCCACAACTTTTATGTTCTTCAGTCGAATTCTTCCACGATTGTCGGATACCTCCGTAACGGTAACTACATACTGGAAATCTTCTTTCAGATCCGTCAGGCGATAGTGTTCTCTTATCTCTTTTTCTGATTCTCCCAGGACCAGCTTATCCTGGTTTGTTCGTACATCCAGTGTCCAGTACTCTGCTGCCTCTTCCGCTGACAACTTCCGGAATTTCTGCGGCTCCAGGTAAGTTTTGTTGCCATATCCCCTCTGGAAGTCCACCGTGATGCTCTCAACCTTGCTTTCCGTCTGCACTCCGCCGGAAGATGTTACATCCGTTTTATTGTGACGCCACTGAACTCCCTTCACTACTGATCTGAGCCATACTTCTTCGTCTGTCTTCGGATCTCTATGAAAATTATAGACTGTCATAGTATCCGTAAAAAGAACACTCATAGCGCACCTGCCAGTCCCGTACCGGATAGTCCGGAACGTATTACAGAGGTTAGCTGCGTTTCCTTCTCCTGCGCTGTTGTAACCTTGTAAGACTCTGAATACCCGTCATTGCTTACGGATGTAATACCGGTTCCCATGCCTGATGCATCCTGCACAGCCATAGTATTGAGCAGCTGACAAAATGTATCCTGGATCTGCACATGTACCTGCTGCTGAAAGTCCGTGGCAGCATCTTCGTCATATGCCTCTTCAAATCTCTTTGCCCGCATATGCGTAATTGCATTCAGCTTGATCTCTGCCAGTTTGGATAATCGGTTAAATTCCTTCTCGTCCGTGATGCTATTATAAAGGGAGCCGTATTGCTCCCACGTTATGTAAGACATACTGCTCCCTCCTCTTTTCTCTTAGCCTGCTGTCTTAGGTTTTACTTTAATTCCCTTAAGAACACCTGCCATCTTACTATTCTTTAAAACAGCACCAGCAAGCATTTCAACCTCACCCTTCTTTACTGCACCAGGTGCATTCAAATCAGGAAGATAGGTATGTACCATCTTACTGCCGTCAACAGAAATGCCGTGGAATGCATTAAGTCCCAGTTTTACCGCATAAATCGCGGTTTCACCGTATGCTGTAGCAGACGGGGTAGTTGTCTCGATCACATCAATAGTCTTGGTGCCATTATAGTACTGTCCAACATCCATCATAGGAATGCCGTTATATTTCTCCACGGTTCTGCCGAAACCGTCCACGCTTCTTTCGTAGAATCCCGCGCGTCTTGCTGCTGCTCTTGTCTTTGTCAGCAATTCATTGTTCATCAGCAGAATATCCGGTTTTTCTGCCAACTTACTGATGAACCCATCCAGTTCATCAAGATAAGCATTGTAGTTGCTATCCATCAATGCACTGGTAGAGATATCTACCTCAGATGTGTATTCTGTATCAGAACCGGATAAGATTTTTTTGAGGCCGTCAAAGGTTCCAGTAACATATCCTGTACCAGATGCAGCAGATGTTCCATTGATTACGAGATTATGGAAATAATTTGCTCCTGCTTTGGTCTTTTCCTTGATCTGGAAGTCAATTTCATCAATAGCGCCTCCGGTCTCTGCAATAACACGGTCTACCTCAAAGGAACCACCGAGGATAATAACCTTTGCGGTTGCTTCCTCTCTCTTTGCCTCGTTAGGTGCGTACTCAGTATTGATGGAACGCACAGCTACTGTAGATGGAGTTTTTAATCTCATATATCCATAAGTAAGCGTAGAACCACCGGTTCCAGGGGATACAGAATCATCGAATGTAAGCATATCAAGCAAGAGGGATGCTCTTCTGAATTCATCAATAACATTCTGATCTACTTTGTCAGCCATTCCGACTTTTGCTTCCGCTAATGTTAAAGCCATTTTTTATTCTCCTTATTTATATTTCTCCTTAAGTGCATCCTTAAGGGTGGCTGTTGACTGGCCGGTCGTTTTATGCACCTGTCCAATCAGATTTCCAGTTCCTACCGGATTAGGCTCCGGCTCACCGAAGAGCATTTTACTGTCTTCTGCTTCTGTTAATGTTTTCAATGCTGCGGCAATATCTTCTTTCTGGTTTTTGGATGCTTTCAGCGCATTTACATCCAGCAGAGCCATAATTGCCTTAGGATTCTTTCCCTTAGCAGCTGCAATACTTTCCTTTACAAGATCACTGAAGTCCCGATCCGCAATCTTAGAATCGTAATCTTTCTGAATGCTCTTCTTTTCCTCTTCCAGATCACTGATTCGTTTGTTGAGTCCTGTGACATCCACATCCTTGAATCCATCTAACTGGATCTGCAAATCTTTCATTGCAGTATCATTAGCCTTGATGGTTTCATTCGCTGCGTCCAGCTTCTTGGTCTGGTTGTCATAATCGGTCTGGGTCTTGTAGTTTTCGAGTACGGCTTTTTCAAAGTCCTTTTTCTTATCTTCAGGTACTTCCAGTCCATACTCTTTCATGATTTCAAAAATGTTCTTCATATTGTCCTCCTAAAATATTTTGTGAATCGCACTTTCTGCGATATGGGATAATCGCGGAAGCAGGGATCGAACCTGCGACCTCCGGAGTATGAACCCGGTGAGCTGCCTCTGCTCTATTCCGCCATCGTAGAACAAAAAAAGAGCCAAGGATCAATTCACTTGGAATTGATCACATCGGCTCTAGGCTCTACATTGATCACTATTTCATTTTTACATTTCTTGCAGTATGCCGGGAAATTACATATCTTCGTATTCGGCAACACTTTTAAGAAGTGCGGATTACCACATTTCGGGCATTTGCACCACTTAGAACTCATATATTACCAACTTTCTCCTTTTGGTTGGCTTAAGTGTCTCACAAGATGTATTATAAAGCAAACTTATGTTTGTTTCAATATTTTTTTACTCCAAAACCCATTCTTTTAGTTTGGCAGACTTTTCTTCCTCTTCTTTCAGTTTTTTTTCATTTTCTTCCGGAGTATCATTATATATTTTTACAACATCCTTTAAGTCTTTTCCCTTCATTTCAGTTCTCTCCACTCTATTCCATAATCCTCCATCATGGTTTCCAATGCTTTTGCATGTGCTTCCTCCATTGACAAATAATGTGGTGCTCCATGATATTTATATATCCTTCTATCAAGTACTCCTGATGTAAAAGGCTTATCCCCTACGCTATAAGTATACACCTTCCCGTTATGTGTTGCAATAATACCTTGCCTGTATTTTCTGTATCCAAGGCTTACATAGTCTGCTCCATCTGGCAAAATATTAGTCGGGTGATTATGTATTGCTATAAGTTCTTTCTCCTTGTTGTTTTTTATAGCATTTCTCAATGATTCATTGTAATCTACCTGTAAAATATCTGCACTTTCAGTCTGTGATCCTTCTATCGTTCCACTCTTCGCATGTATCAGATACATGTCTTCAAAATCCGTGCCACTTCTGTGCTGAAGAATCTGTTTTGCCACAGTATATATCTGATTATTAAGCTCTGAATTATCGGAAAAAGAATCAAATTTTTTACGATACTCTACAGAATTAATATAATCCATATCCACGACATTGCTATCTACTCTGTAAGTATCAGCTTTTTCCGATTCTGTCATATTATTATATTTTTCCCAGGCTTTCGTCTTCGTCAGATCTGATGTTTTACATTCATATCGCAATCTGTTAATATCCGGTTTTACCTTCGCATCCTTACAAAAATCCTGATAGTTCTTGATCTTCTGCTTAATTTTTCCGGAGATTTCCTTGGTATCCTGCCCCAGCGCTGCCATTGCTTCCCTCTCACGCTTTAATGCCCGGATTTTCCTTTCCAACATCCGCATTTTCTGTGTAATCTGGTAGTAATCGTAGGTTTTTCCATCTATCGTGACGGGATCCAGCTGTGGGTCCTCATCCGGAAGACTGCTGCCGATGAACCATACATAATGCTTATGCCGGCAGTTATACCCATGCAGGCCTAAAGGATCGTTCTCATGATTCCCATCTGCGCTATATCCCGTTGCCCTCCACAGATCTGTTATATAGTCCTGTCCTATCCGCCTTGCCTCAGAACTGTAGTCCTCCCCCTCTTTGATGTAATATACCCGTCCCTGCCACTGTTCGTGGTTGGCGTGACCATCGCCGGTATTACGTGCTCCCCAGTGTTTAGATACATATACCAGGTTCTCTCCGGTCCTTGTAATGTTTTCATCCATGATTTTAGCGGCAATCTGCCCGGATCCCGTTCTCACCGCCAGTTTCACCGCGGTATCGAGCTGCATACTGTAGCCGGAAGAAAAGTCAATGGTACGTAGACCACTATCCGCAAGACTATGTACTGTATCATAGATCACCTGCTCCCGGCTGAATGTTCCGGTACATACCTTGATCATTGCCTTATCCAATTCTCTTCGATATAGGTTTTCCATCGTTTCAAAACCTGACATGGTTTTAAAGCCTGTCGATCCTGCCAGGCTTTTCATATTCTCATTTGTTTGTTTCCTTATAGCTTCCACCAGCTGCGGCAGATAAGAATTATCTGTAATTTCTTTCCCTGCCTGCTTCCAGGTTCTCAGATCATCCAGATAGGACAGGTCTGCTGATTCCTGCATTACCTGCCCACCTGCTGCCTCCGCCGCCTTCAGAATCTCTTTCAACAGTTTTTTCACCGTCTTCTTATGTTCCAGAGTATTCTTCGCAACCTCTTTCCGGAATTCCGGGTTCGACTGTAACAGTTTCATTGCCGCTTTCCGTATTTTTGCTGGACTGTACCCTAACTGCTGAAGGCGCTGTGCTTCAATCTCTGCTGTCCTGGAATATGCCATTGTTGCCAGGATACGTTGTGTCACATCCACGATCACACTGTGTTCCAAATACTGAAACAAAGGAAGCAATACCTCGCCGATGATCTCTTCCTGTTCATTTGTCAGCATTAGTCTTCATCCTCTCCGGTAGGCTGGTCCTCTTCCTCCTGCAGTTTTTCTTTTACCAGTTCCGTTGCCTCATCTTCTGTCAGGCTATATGCCTCCATCAGATACCAAATTGTCAGTTCAGGGATATCGAAGGAAAGCGCGTCATTACGCTTACGTTCCAATTCTGCCTCTCGGTCGGTAATATAGCTGTCATCGAAGTCTACCAGGATCTCCTGATCCAGAGTAAATGTCTTACCTTGAAATGTGTTAGCAAACCACATCACTGCCTTACAGATATCCTGTATGTACCGGATAGCCTCCTGACGCTGTCGGTTAAGTTCCTGCATCTGATCCTGACGCTCTCCCATATACTCCGTTGCCGTAGTAATCTGACCATTCTCAAAGCTGTATTTCTTCGTACCATAACCAAAGGACATGGACAGCAGGGACAGTGCCAGCTCAAATGACTTGGTGATCTGATCCACTCGGATCTCCGGATTATACTCCTGGATCATTCCCTTTTCTTCCGGAAGCTTCTCGCCTGTGAATACAAAAAGTTTTTTCTGTTCCGGTGTCAGTTTCGGTTTTCCATTGTCGTCAAATTCACACAGCAACTCATTCACCAGGATAATCTTCTCTGCTTTGTCCAAATCTGAAAAGAGAACATTGTAACACAAATCCACTACCTTGAGTGCTGGTATTGCATCCCAAAGCTTGGGTAATCCATACCCTATCATATCATCCAAGTTGTTTACCTCTGCATTGCGCATTACTGCAAATGGCTTCACCTCTCCCAGCTGTGCTGTTACCGCTTTATCTTCTACTTCCTCTCCCTTTTTATTGAAAACGTGAGTCTCTGCCATGTATTTTCCGTTGTCCACTGTAAACAATACAAGTGTCGTCTGCTTTTCTCCTTTGACAAGTGTACTCCCAGAAAAAGCAGCTTCTGTCACAATGTCATTTTCCACTGTCAGCGGAGTGAATGCATCTGCCTCCACATAGTTCAGTTTGATATCTCCACCCTTTACACTTTTATCATCCATAAAAGTTGCATTATCCAGTCTGATATAGCATGCTGCAGTTCCATCTGCTGAAGTTTTTTCAAGTTGCTTGCGATACTGTGTATTAAACTGATTCTTATGCAATACATCTTTCACAAAATCATACTGATCTCCATCTCCTGCGTTGATCTCCAACACCTCACACAGATTCGCATCATCCGAACAGCATCTTTTGCCAAAATTTAATCTGGTCAGCTCATATTGCTGTCCATTAACCGTTTTTCGCTTATGAAAATTCTCAATTATTCTGTTGCTATACCAGTCATCACATATCTGAATTTTCCCCAGTGCATTATCATTCACTGTATATCCCTTTGTCTGTAAGAAATTTTTAACGCATCCTTCCATGTTCTTCTCCTTCTGTTGCACCGGTGCAACTTTACCTGTCTAAGTCTACATACTCCACAAAATCCAACCAAGTGTAGCATTCCGCATCCCACCAGTCATTACAGTTACCTATATTCTTATCTTCCGGCTGGTCGGGATGGTCCTCGTCCCACTTTAGGCTTCCTATTGCCTTTCGCAGATGTTCACACTTCCGATTAATCTTTATCCGGCCGGTATTTAACAGCCTATCCATTGTTCTTGGTCTTTCCGATATTTCATTCTTCCGGCATCCCTTTATGTTCTGATATGGTAGTCCTGCATTTTTGGCAGCACTCCGCAAGCTGTTTATCATTGTTGTGCTGGCACTGTCTGGGAATACCCAGTCGATTCTTTCGTATTTATCTCTACACCTATTGTAAAACTCTACATATTTTTTGCAGATCATATCTGCATCTATATCATCTGACAGTGGAAGGAAATCCTCTTCTGCTGTTCTAAGATCATGATACCTGTTAAAATACAACTTCAGTGTAAAGGTTGTCATGGATCCATTCCCGCCAAAATCGATCCCCATCGTTACCTTGAACGGTTTATGTATTAATTTGCCATATGCATCTCTTGCAACTAGCGGATCTTTTTCCTCATCATACAGATATGGCTCGTTATTGTTTGCAAACTTAGGAAATACGATTCCCTCTGCAACCGCACGCTCTCCCTTTATGTCACGCCGGTACCACACCGTGTCTTTCTGATAGGTGATGAGCACTGCCCGGATCCGCTCGTCCGTCATGCTCATATTATCAACTAAAGTAAAGTGCCCGTAGTTATAGCCGTAATCCGAATGCAGCACCTGCTGTTCCTCATGAAATTTCAAGATATCTGTGTAATACCAGTGTTCTTCCTCTTTAGGATTCAGGTCGTGGAATATCTTCCGGTCAGAGCTGGATAATGTTCTGTCAAATACCTCTTTCAGAAATTTCTGATGACATTCGTTTGCTTCTGTCACATATGCCATACCGTATGTATTACCCTTGATCAGCTTCTCGTCACCATCTTTTCCGCCACCGGATACCAGCACGACCTTCTCTCCGGTTTTTGTCTGCACATACACACAGTCTCTATCCTTGTATTTTCCTTCCCGGCATCTGCCCTCGAAGTAATTCAGCAGACCATACCCATCGCAGTCAAGGATATTCAATTTTGCGGTAGCGTTTGATACCCCTGCTACCAGATGAATCTTGTTCTTATGTGTTTCCAACAGTGTGCAGAAAATCAATGTCTGGAGCACATTCTTCCCGCCACGTTTTCCACCCTCCGCCACATTAAACCAGCTGTGCATACAATGCAGAAAATATTGATATTGCCGTTCACTGAACGGTGCCGGTTTATTCATCTTCATGTTCCTCAAATTCTTCTATCTTACGGTTGGCTACCGGTTCTTTCAGGATGTCTGCTATAGTCTGCATGTTTTTCAAAATATCCTCTGTGCTATTATCATTTGCTTCGGCACGTTTCTTTTCATATTCTGCACGGTACTTGCTCTCGGGGTGCATCAGGAAATACTTTGTAAGCCAGTTAATAGCCTTTTGCCGATCCTCCAGTTTTATGGATACACCATATTTTCCATCCTTCACCTCGCGGATCAGCTGCGTATCCGTATTTACTGACGCTTTTAAATCGACAGCACTGATTGATTTCTTCTCCTGCGTTTCAGGATCCGTATATTCTTTTTCACTGAATGTCAGGTAATTGCCAATGTCCGCAAATGCTATTCGCATCTGCAGTTCTACTATATCCTCGGTGCCTGTAACGATCTGCCGACGCTTCAATTCCTTCAGACGTTCTATCTCATTTTTTATCCGAGTATTTCCGAGTAATGCAGGACCGTTTGTAAGTGCCGTACTATACTGGCATCCATAAGCACTCTGGTAACTCTGCGTTGCATTAAACGTTCGACTGTAATATACGCAGAAAATCTGCTGTTCCGGGGTTAGGTTATCATTCTGCAGAGTATCCTTCGTGCCGTCGTCAACAGAATACTTTTTTACCTGTTTTTTCTTAACCGAACGTTCGCTTTCGGATGCCGAACGTTCGGCATCCCATCCATGCGTACTTTTCCACCGGCGCACCGTCCCAGGAGGCACTTCCAGGGCATCGGCAATGTCTACCAGTTTCATTCCTTGCTTAGTAAACGCTCCATATCCGGTACCTTTTCTGTCCTTTGAAA
>ULWU01057652.1_pt1 | contig 24802 bp, 22 predicted proteins | sample 1960661 | NCBI WGS metagenome assembly ULWU01 (sample SAMEA4835821, study PRJEB28245) | human gut metagenome | biome: gut microbiome; material: fecal sample | place: Denmark | collected 2008
AACATTGTAACATGATGGGCTTCCTCTCTTCTCCCCATTTGTCCGCTCTGCACAAAGAATAGATTGTAAAGATAGTTTCGAGCGGAAGCAGTAGGTTCACATAGCTTTGCTATGTGCCAATTTTCCTGCAATGAAAAAAGTTGGAAAATATTTGCGATTTTATTTGGCGGAATGAAATGTTCTTCGTACCTTTGCACCCAGATGCAAGACTTGCGGAACAAGCCCATAGAGGGCCCGCGATGGGCGTTTCTTACGACAGAAGTGAAAGGTAAGCAACTATCGGCGCCGGTCCTAAGCTACCATCGGCAAGGTCTCCATTTTGATTCATCTTTAAAACCTTCAACGCAATGATACAGAGTTCTTCCATAGATGAGATTGTTTTTCATAGACTTGGGTTCGCCACTCTAAGATGTGAATCTTGGCGGGAGAATCACATACCGAGCTTTCCTCGGCAACTGCCTCAGAGATTACCTCGCCAACTGCTATCGCGGTTTCCTCGCCATCGGCCTCCTTGTCCAATTCCTTCGTGGCATGATGATTTTTTTCGGTGGGCTCTAAACTTTCTTTCTCGCGATGCATCCTATATGAAAAAGAAGAAATCATGATGGAGATAGATGAGGCATTGAAGACCCGGTACGGTACGGAGCGTCCCTTCACTGTCCCCGACGCCTATTTTGATCGCGTAGAGGAGGAGGTGATGCGGAGCGTGGCTGCCGACGCAGCGCAGCCCGTGGTGCGCGTCGTCCGCAAGTCTTTGTGGAAGCAGTTGTCGCCCCTTGTGGCAGCCGCTTGCGTGGTGGGCATGATAGTCCTTGTCGGACTCGGCGTGAGCTCGACGAATCCGCAGGGCGACATGGCGGCGACCGTGTCCCACGCCCCCAAGGTCTCGAAGGCGGAACCCTATACCGACGACCTCGACCGGCTCGCCGACTACACGATGATGGACGAGGACGACGCCTACGCCTATATCTCCGGAGAATAACAATTAGAGCCTATGAACCCGTTCAGAAAACGACTCCTCCTCACGCTTCTCCTGCTCTGTGGCCTGACCGCCGCCTCGGCGCAGCACCACTTCGACGCCCAGGCCTTCGAGGCCGAGAAGCAGACCTACCTCGTCCAGCAGGCACACCTCACCCCCGAGGAGACCCGCCGTTTCGTGCCACTCTACAAGGAGATGGTGGCCAAGAAGCGCAAGATCCACGGCCAACTGCGCCAGCTGCGCAAGCAGTCGGCGGACAACGATCGTGCGGCACGCGCCCTCATCGAGCGCCGCGACAACCTCGAGATCAGCATGCGCCAGGTGGAGCGCGACTACCACCTGCGGATGTTGAAGGTGATGAGTGCGGTGAAGCTCAAGGCCGCCCTCGACGCCGAGCGCAAGTTTCACCGCATGAAGTTTCGCAAGGCCGCCAGGAACGGCCATTAGCCCCTCGCTCGTGCCCGCAAGCAGGTTTGGCACAATTTCCTCGTATGAAAATCATTGCATGAAAATCATCGTATGAAAACTTCCCAGATATTGAGAGTGATATGGCTGTCGGTGCTCCTTCTGTTGCCCGTCAGCGAGTTGGTGGCCCAGGAAAGCCGTCCGAAGCGCGAGTTTCGCGGCGCTTGGATCCAGTGCGTCAACGGCCAGTTTCTTGGCCTCGGCACGCAGGAGATGCAGCGCACGCTGTCCTATCAGCTCGACGAGCTGCAGAAAGACGGTGTCAACGCCATTATCTTCCAAGTGCGCGCCGAGTGCGACGCCCTCTACGCGAGCCGCTACGAGCCGTGGAGCCGCTTCCTGACCGGTCGCCAGGGCACGCCGCCCTCGCCCTATTGGGACCCGCTGCAGTGGATGATCGACGAGTGTCACCGACGGGGCATGGAGCTCCACGCCTGGATCAACCCCTATCGGGTGAAGACGAAGGACACGCGCGAGCTGGCCGTCAACCACATCGCCGTGACCCATCCCGAGCGCGTCTTCGACTATGACGGACTCAAGATCCTCGACCCCGGCCAGCGCGAGAACTGCGACTACATCCTCCGCATCGTCGGCGATATCGTCAGCCGCTATGACGTCGATGGCCTCCATATCGACGACTACTTCTATCCCTATCCCGTGGCGGGCGTCGCCATCCCCGACCAGGCCTCCTACAACCGCTACGGACGCCAGTTTGCCTCCGTCGCCGATTGGCGCCGCGACAACGTCGATGTCTTCATCAAGGCCCTCGGCGAGGAGATCCACCGCATCAAACCGTGGGTGAAGTTTGGCGTCTCTCCCTTCGGCATCTACCGCAACAAGCGGTCGGACCCCAACGGCAGCGCGACCAGCGGACTGCAGAACTACGACGAGCTCTATGCCGACGTGCTCAAATGGGTGAACAACGGATGGATCGACTACTGCGTGCCCCAGCTCTACTGGGAGATCGGCCACAAGGCCGCCGACTACCAGGAGCTCATCGGCTGGTGGAACCGCCACGCCGCCAACCGCCCGTTGTATATCGGCGAGGACGTCTTGCGCACGGTGAAATATCCCGACCCGCAGAATCCCAGCGTCCACCAGTTGGGCGCCAAGCACCGCCTCCACCGTCAGTGTGCCAACGTCAAAGGCACGGTGCTCTGGTATGCGAAGGCGGCGGTCGATAACCCCGGCAACTACGGCACGGTGCTCCGCACGGACTACTGGCGCTATCCGGCCCTGCAGCCCCTCATGCCCTTCATAGACAGCGAGGCACCCGAGAAGGTGCGCAAGGTCAAGGCGCGCTGGACGGCCCAGGGCTACACGCTCCAATGGCTGCCGGCGAAGAAGGCCAAGGGATGGCAGGACGAGGCCCACCAGTATGTGGTCTATCGCTTTGCCAAGGGCGAGAAGATCGACCTGTCCAATCCCGCCCGCATCGCCGCCATCACGCGCGAGCCGCGCTACGTCCTGCCCTACGAACACGGCAAGACCAAGTGGGTCTATGTCGTCACCGCCCTCGACCGCATGAGCAACGAGAGCGAAGGCAAGGCAAAGAAAGTGAAACTATAATCGAGGGGTATAAAAAATGGTTCTTCCGAAATATGGGGTGATACGACGTGGACACATAGAAGACAACTTGAACAACTTTTACAACAAGTAACAACGCTTCGCGGGGACATTGCCTCTTCGAGGCCCATGCAGACTAAGGCTTGCTGCAGGAGTGCAATACACGCAAAGCGTGTAGGTTGTTACAAGTTGTAAAAGTTGTATTTGTTGTTTTCCCAACTCCGCAAGCGGCTACAGGATCTCCAGCACCATCTCGGCCACTTCCTCGGGCGTGTTGAAGAGCATGCCCTCCTCCAGGTCCGCGTCGCTGAGGGAGTCGAGGTAGGTCTTGGCCGTCTCCTCGTCGGTGCGCGGCGCTCCGTCCTTGTCCTTGGCCTGGAGAATGGCCTGGAGGACGGCCTGCCGATATTCCGCCACCGTCATCATTCGGCGTTGCGCTTGACGACGGAACCGCTGGCCTGGTGGGTGGCCAGTACGAGCACCTCGGCGATCTGGACATGGGCCGGCGCGCTGGCCGCATAGTAGGCCACGTCGGCGATGTCCTCGCCCGTGAGCGGCTTGATGCCCTGATAAACACTGTTGGCCCGCTCGTCGTCGCCGTGGAAGCGGACGTTGCTAAAGTGGGTCTCCACCAGTCCCGGCTTGATATTGGTCACGCGGATGCGCGTGTGGGCCGTGTCGATGCGCAGTCCGTCGGTGATCATCTTCACCGCCGCCTTCGTGCCGCAATAGACGTTGCCGTTGGCGTAGGCAGCGTCGCCAGCCACCGAACCGAAGTTGATGATCTCGCCACGGTTGCGCTCCACCATGCCCGGCACCAGCGCGCGGCTCACGTAGAGCAGGCCCTTGATGTTGGTGTCGATCATCGTGTTCCAGTCGTCGAGGTCGCCACCCTGCAGCGGGTCGAGGCCCAAGGCCAGTCCGGCGTTGTTGATCAGCACGTCGATCTCGGCCCAGTCGGCCTCCAGGCTGCCGCAGACGTCAAACACCTGCTGCTGGTCTCTCACGTCGAAGCAGAGCGTCTTCGCACGCACGCCCATCGCCTCGATGCGCTCGGCCAGCGCCTGGAGCAGGTGGTCTCTGCGGCCCGTGATGATCACGTCGTAGCCCTCTTTGGCAAAGCGCAGCGCGCAAGCCTCACCGATGCCGCTCGTCGCGCCGGTGACCATACAAATCTTTCTCTTTTCCATATCTTTTTTCTGTCAAGGGCGGGAAGGTCGGCCCATCCCGCCCAAAGGTTATTCTACTCAACTTTCGCATGTAAGCTCCACACGCCCTGAAAGGGCAGTAGCCCCTAGCCCAGGGCTAGGAGCTTTTGGGCCTTCAGCCCGTTCTTGAACCACTTGCGAAACTTCGGTTATTCTACATCACGCCGTCCTCGCGCAGTTTCTCCTGCCACTTCCAGGCGCTGCGGAGCACGTCGGCCAGGGGCGTGTCCGCCTTCCAGCCCAACACCTGGTTGGCCTTGGTGCAGTCGCCCCAAATCTTCTCGATGTCGCCCTCGCGGCGCGGACCATACTTCCAGTTGAGTTTCACGCCCGTGGCCTCCTCGAAGGTCGTGACGATCTCCAGCGTGGAGTTGCCCTTGCCCGTGCCGATGTTGAAATACTCGATCGGTTCGGTCTCCTGGTCCAGCACGCGCGCCATGGCCGCCACATGCGCCTTGGCCAGGTCCACGACATAGATGTAGTCGCGGATGCAGGTGCCGTCGGGCGTGTCGTAGTCGTTGCCGAAGATGGTCAGTTGCTCGCGGATGCCCATCGCCGTCTGCGTGACGTAGGGGATGAGGTTGTTGGGCACGCCGTTGGGCAGTTCGCCGATGAGCGCCGAGGGATGGGCACCGATAGGATTGAAGTATCTCAGGACGATGCTCTTGACGGCCGCGCCGCTATGGATGTAGTCGTAGATGATCTGCTCGTTGATCTCCTTGGTGTTGCCATAGGGCGAGGTGGCCTTCTGGTGGGGTGCGTCCTCGGTGACGGGCAGGTTCTCGGGGTTGGGCTGTCCATAGACCGTGCAGCTGCTGGAGAAGATGATGCCCTTGACGCCATAGGCGGGCATGAGCTCCAGGAGGTTGATGAGCGAGACAACATTGTTGCGGTAGTAGAGCAGGGGAAGCTGGACGCTCTCGCCCACGGCCTTGGAGGCGGCGAAGTGGATGATGCCAGCGATGGCCGGATACTTCTGGAACACGGCCTCCGTGGCAGCCTTGTCGCGCAGATCTACCTGCTCGAAGGCCGGGCGCACACCCGTGATCTTCTCGATGCCGTCGAGCACCTCTATCTTGGAGTTGGAAAGGTTGTCGATGATGACCACGTTGTAGCCAGCCTCGATCAGTTCCACGGTGGTATGGCTACCGATGAAGCCCGTTCCGCCCGTCACTAAAATTGTCTGTTTCATGTAAGTTTTCTCTTTTAGTTTCTGTAAATGTCGGCTATGGCGAAGTCGCCCCGGGGCAGGTCGTGTCCCGGGTCCGCCATCGCCACGCTATGGAAATAACGCCAAATCGTGTTTTTTATTTCCTTTAAGTGGCAAAAAGAGCCACAAAGGTTTTGCCAAAGCGCGTCCCGTGGCACCGTTTTGCACGGTTGGCGAGCAAAAAAACGGGCTGGAAGTCGTGTATCTCGTTTTTTATTGCTACTTTTGCATTTTGAAATTACAATACAAGAATGGACCATATACGGAATTTTTGCATCATAGCCCATATCGATCACGGCAAGAGCACCCTGGCCGACCGTCTGTTGGAGCGCACCAAGACCATCCAAGTCACGGAGGGTCAGATGTTGGACAACATGGATTTGGAGCGCGAGCGGGGCATCACCATCAAGAGCCACGCCATCCAGATGGAGTACACGATGGAGGGAAAGAAATATTTGCTCAACCTGATAGACACGCCGGGCCACGTCGATTTCTCCTACGAGGTGTCGCGAAGCATTGCCGCCTGTGAGGGCGCGCTGCTCATCGTCGATGCCACACAGGGCGTGCAGGCGCAGACCATCAGCAATCTCTATATGGCCATCGACCACGACCTGGAGATCATCCCGGTCATCAACAAGATAGACATGCCCAACGCCATGCCCGAGGAGGTGGAGGACGAAATCGTCGATCTGCTCGTCTGCGAGCCCGGGGAGATCATCCGGGCCTCGGGCAAGACGGGAGAGGGCGTCGATGACATCCTCCGCGCCGTCGTGGACCGCATCCCCGCGCCGACGGGCGACAAGGATGCGCCGCTGCAGGCCCTCATCTTCGACTCGGTCTTCAACTCCTTCCGCGGCATCATCACGCTGGTGAAGATCGATAACGGCGTGGTACGCAAGGGCGACAAGGTGAAGTTTTTCAACACCGGCCAGGAGTATGACGCCGACGAGGTGGGCGTGCTGAAGATGGACATGGAGCCCAAGGCGCAGCTCACTGCCGGCGAGGTGGGCTACATCATCAGTGGCATCAAGGACGCCAAGGAGGTGAAGGTGGGCGACACCGTCACCCACGTCGAACGGCCATGCGCCAAGGCTATCGAGGGATTTCAGGAGGTGAAGCCGATGGTCTTTGCCGGCGTCTATCCCATCGACCCCAACGACTACGAGAACCTCCGCGCCTCGCTGGAGAAGCTCCAGCTCAACGACGCCTCGCTGACCTTCCTGCCGGAGAGCTCCCAGGCTCTCGGCTTCGGATTCCGCTGCGGATTCCTCGGACTGCTCCACATGGAGATCATCCAGGAGCGACTGGACCGCGAGTTCAACATGGACGTGATCACGACCGTCCCCAACGTCAGCTACATGGTCTATGACAAGCAAGGAGAGGTGAAGGAGGTGCACAACCCCTCGGGGCTGCCCGACGCGACGATGATAGACCATATCGAGGAACCGTTTATCAAGGCCAGCATCATCACCTCCAGCCAGTTTATCGGCCCGATCATGAAGCTCTGCCTCGACAAGCGCGGCGAGCTCGTGAGCCAAAACTACGTCAGCGGCAACCGACTGGAGCTCGTCTTCATGATCCCGCTGGGCGAGATCGTCATCGACTTCTACGACAAGCTCAAGAGCATCTCCAAGGGCTACGCCTCGTTCGACTACCATATCGACTCGTTCCGCCCCTCGAAGCTGGTCAAGCTCGACATCCTGCTCAACGGCGAGCCCGTCGATGCCCTCTCCACGCTGACCCACGAGAGCAACGCCGTGGTCTTTGGACGCAGGATGTGTGAGAAACTCAAGGAACTGATACCGCGCCAGCAGTTTGACATTGCCATCCAGGCGGCCATCGGAGCGAAGATCATCGCCCGCGAGACCGTGAAGCAGGTGCGCAAGGACGTGACGGCGAAGTGTTATGGCGGAGATATCAGCCGCAAGCGCAAGCTGCTCGAAAAGCAGAAGAAGGGCAAGAAGCGCATGAAGCAGGTCGGCAACGTGCAGGTGCCTCAGAAGGCGTTCCTGGCCGTGCTGAAATTGGACTAACCGCCGGAAGAACATCTTTCGGCCAACAAGATATATAAAAAGGAGAAAAGAGGAGACACGATGAGAGAACCGATAGCAACCCCCAGGGAGGTGGCCCGCGAATTGGCACGCAAGTACAGTACGATGACCCACGAGGAGCTCGACGTGCTGGAGAGCGTGCTGGTGCCCATGAAGTTCAGCAAGGGCGAGATAATCCTAAGGGAGGGCGAGGTCTGCCGCAACATCTACTATGTGGAGCGCGGACTGATCCGCCAGTTCTACTTCAAGAACGGCAAGCAGATCACGGAGCACCTGGGGGTGGACCACACCATCTTCATGTGCATCGAGAGCCTGTTTCACGAAGAGCCCACCCATCTGCAGGTAGAGGCCCTGGAGGCCTCCTATATCTATGCGCTCCCCAAGCATCGCCTGGAGCAGGTGGCCCTCCACAATGTGAACATACAGATCCTCTTTCGCAAGATATTGGAGGAGAGCCTCGTGATCTCGCAGGTCATGGCCGACCTCGTGCGCTTCGAGACGGCACAGGAGCGCTACCGCAAGTTTTGCAAACTGGCGCCGCAGATTGTCCTCCGCGCACCCCTGGTCTATGTGGCCAGTTTTCTCCAGATGACGCCGGAGACGCTGAGCCGCGTACGCAGCAGCACCCTGCTCGATTAGCCTCGAGTGGGGGAGGGCGAGCGCCTGGGCGGGCCCCGGAGGATGGGGCGCCGCGCGAGCGCTATATAAATAGGTAGAGAGAACAAAGTATAATCATGACAAAAACATAAAAAGACATGAAACCGACATTACTTCTTTTGGCTGCCGGCATGGGTAGCCGCTACGGCGGGCTGAAGCAGCTCGACGGACTTGGACCCAATGGTGAGACCATCATGGACTACTCCATATACGACGCCATCCAGGCGGGATTTGGCAAGATCGTCTTCGTCATCAGAAAGGACTTCGAGGAGCAGTTTCGCAAGCAGGTCCTCGCCAAGTATGAGGGCCACATCCCCGCAGAGCTCGTCTTCCAGAGCCTCGACGCCCTCCCCGAGGGATTCACCACGCCCGAGGGCCGCGTGAAACCGTGGGGCACCAACCACGCCGTACTGATGGCTAAGGACGTCATCAAGGAGCCGTTCTGCGTCATCAACTGCGACGACTTCTACAATCGCGACACCTTCATGGTCATCGGCAAGTATCTCTCCGAGCTACCCGAGGGCAGCAAGAACCGCTATGCGATGGTGGGCTTCCGCGTGGGCAACACGCTCAGCGAGAACGGAACGGTATCGCGTGGCATCTGCACGACCGACGCCGAGGGCAACCTGGCCACCGTCGTGGAGCGCACGAAGATAGAGCGCAGGGACGGCGCCGTGCAGTATAAGGACGACGACGACCAGTGGGTGACGACGCCCGACAACACGCCGGTCTCGATGAACGTATGGGGATTCACGCCCGACTATTTCGACTATAGCGAGGATTACTTCAAGACGTTCCTCTCCGATCCGGAGAACATGGCCAACCTGAAGGCCGAGTTCTTCATCCCGCTGATGGTCAACAAGCTCATCAACGACGGTACGGCGGCTGTCAAGGTCCTCGATACCACCAGCCATTGGTTTGGCGTCACCTATCCTGCCGATCGTCAGGGCGTCGTGGATCGCATCCAGCGCCTCGTCGATGAGGGCGTCTATCCCGCCAAACTGTTCTAATCGTATCACCAACCATTTCTACATGGAAATCAACCTTCTGGACGACAGTCAGCTTGCTCTGTTGCGGCAGCTGACTGCCGATGCCAGCTTTGTGGTAGTCACAGTCCATAAGTCGCCCGACGGAGATGCCGTCGGATCGATGTTGGCCTGGGCGCAGTATCTGCAGGCCCTGGGCAAGGAGGTCACCTGCGTGATCCCCGATGCCGCTCCCGACTTTCTGATGTGGCTCCCAGGATCGCAGACGCTGCTCCGCTACGACAAGCATCCCGACCGCGCGAAGGAGGCCTTCGACAAGGCCGACCTCGTCTGCTGTCTCGACTACAACGACCTCTCGCGCACGGGGGACATGGCGGACGTCATTGCCCAGTCGAAGGCGCCCCGACTCCTCATCGACCACCATGTGGGCCCGACCGTCGAGGCGGCGCTCTCGGTGTCTCATCCCGCGATGTCGAGCACGTCGGAACTCGTCTTCCGCCTGCTGTGGCAGTTGGGCGCCTACGACGAGATGACGCTGCAGATGGCGCAATGTATCTACTGCGGCATGATGACGGACACGGGGGCCTTCACCTACAACTCCAATGCGCCAGCCGTCTATCTCATCATCAGCCACCTGCTGGAGAAGGGCGTGGACAAAGACCGCGTCTATAACCGCGTCTATAACAACTACTCGCCACAGGCCATCAAGTTCAGGTCCTATGTGATCTTCAAGAAACTGCGCGTCCTGCCGGCCTCCCATGCGGCCTACTACACCGTCACGCGCGACGAAATGCGACGTTTCCAGTTTGTCAGGGGCGACCTGGAGGGCGTGGTCAACATCCCGCAGAAGATCAAAAAACTCAAACTCTCCATCTCGCTGCGCGAGGACACCGAGAAGGACCAGGTCATACGCGTCAGCCTCCGTTCGGGCAATGGGTTCCACTGCCGCAAGATGGCGGAGGAGTTTTTCCACGGCGGAGGCCACGAAGACGCGGCAGGCGGACGCCTGGAGTGCTCCATCGAGGAAGCCGAACAGGTGGTCCTCCGAGCCATCATGGCCTACAAGGAGCAGCTGCGATGACCCCTCGCGGGCCAGGATCATGGTCCGTAGGGCAGTCTTTAATGTCAAAAGTAGCTAAAAATGGGCGTCGTCTTATGGTGGAACAGACGATTTGCTATAACTTTGCAGTAAGATATTATTGAACGTAAAAGATTCCGATGAAGAAAACGCTTTTTCTCCTCCTCCCGCTCGCAGCTCTGCTCTGGTCGGCGTGCAGCAATGACGAGACCTATGCTGACCAGCGCAAGCGAGAGAACGGAGCCATCCGCCAGTATCTCAACGACAGCAGCGTGACGGTCATCTCCGAGCGCCAGTTTTTCGATCAAGACACGATGACCGACGTGAGCAAGAACGAGTTTGTGCTGCTCGAGTCTTCGGGCATCTATCTCCAAATCGTAGAGAAGGGTTGCGGAGAGAAAATCAAGGATGGCGAGACGGCCACCGTGCTCTGCCGATTCACCGAGCGCAACCTCCTCACCGATAGCATCATCGCCACCAACAACATCCTCTATTTCAGCGCGCTGGTCGATAAGATGTCGGTCACGAACACCTCCGGCACCTTCACGGCCTCCTTCGACCCCACGTCGAGTGTGATGTATCAAGTCTATGGAAGAAGTTCCGGCAGCACGCAGGTGCCCAACGGATGGCTTTCCCCGCTGCCTTACATCAAGGTGGGTAGGCCGCTCTCGGCCGACGACCGCATCGCCCGCGTGCGCATCATCGTACCCTCCACCGAGGGCACCTATGCGGCCACGATGTCGGTCTATCCGTGTCTCTACGATATCACCTACGAGCGCGGAAGATAACATGCAATTACAAAACTAAAGAGAAAATATGACACTGATCAAATCCATTTCCGGCATCCGTGGAACCATCGGAGGCCCTACCGGCGATACGCTCAACCCGTTGGACATCGTCAAGTTTACCACGGCGTATGCCAAGTTTATCCGTCAGAGCGACCCGACGGGCAGCAACTGTATCGTGGTAGGCCGCGACGCGCGCATCTCGGGCGACATGGTCCGACTGGTGGTCTGCGGCACACTGATAGGAATGGGCTATGACGTGCTCGATATCGGGCTTGCCACGACGCCAACCACCGAACTGGCCGTCCGCATGAGCCATGCGGCAGGGGGCATCATCGTCACCGCCAGCCACAACCCGCGCCAGTGGAACGCGCTCAAGTTGCTCAACCACGAGGGCGAGTTCCTCACCAAGGACGACGGCAACGCCGTGCTCGCCATGGCGGAGAAGGAGGACTTCGACTATGCTGATGTCGATCATATAGGCACTTACCGCCAGGACGACAGTTTCGACGACCGCCACATCGAGGCCGTCCTCGCGCTCGACCTGGTCGATACGGAGGCCATCCGCAAGCGTGGATTCCGCGTCGTCGTTGATGCGATTAATTCCGTCGGCGGCGTCATCCTGCCGAAGCTCCTCGACCGACTGGGCGTCGGCTACACCATCCTCAATGGCGAGGCCAATGGCGACTTCGCCCACAATCCGGAGCCGCTGGAGAAGAATCTCGGAGGCATCATGGGCGAGGTGGCAGCAGGAGGCTATGACCTCGGCATCGTCGTCGATCCCGACGTCGATCGTCTCGCCTTCATCCAGGAGGACGGCAAGATGTATGGCGAGGAATATACGCTCGTCAGCGTGGCCGACTACATCCTCGACCACGTCAAGGGAGCCACCGCCTCCAACCTCAGTTCTACGCGCGCCCTGCGCGACGTCACCGAGCGCCATGGCTGCCAGTATTTCGCTTCTGCCGTCGGCGAGGTCAATGTCACCACCAAGATGAAGGAGGTGGGTGCCGTCATCGGTGGCGAGGGCAATGGCGGCGTCATCTATCCCGAGAGCCACTACGGTCGCGATGCCCTGGTCGGCATCGCCCTCTTCCTCAGTTCGCTGGCACAGAAGGGACTGACGTGCAGTGAGCTCCGCAAGACGTTCCCGACCTATTATATTGCCAAGAACCGCATCGACCTCACGCCCGACACCGATATGGATGCCATCCTGGGCAAGGTCAAGGAGCGCTTCGGATCGATGGACGACGTGCGGGTCACGGATATTGATGGTGTGAAACTCGACTTCCCGACGAAGTGGGTCCACCTCCGCAAGAGCAATACTGAGCCCATCATGCGCGTCTATAGCGAGGCGGCCACGATGGAGGAGGCCGACGCCCTGGGCAAGGAGCTCATGGACGTGGTCTATGAGATGACGAAGTAGGAGAGGTTAGTACCTCCTACAGCCTGTAATCATCATGAGGCATCTGCCTGGCGTCAAGCGCCGGGCAGGTGCCTTGTCCATAAAACCTATTTTCCTATTCCAACGAGATCTTTTGCCCAATGGATCATTTGTTTCTGCTGCAGTTCGCATGCTTCCTGTTCATGCTGTTCAATGCGTTCACCCTCGCCGTCACCCGTCTCCAGACGCGATGGCTCAATCCGCGCTATGAGCGCGCACGATGGTTGATCTTTGTCGGCATCATGGGCTTGGCGGCGCACTATCTGATGCAGATGTGCTTTGGGTTCAGGGCCGTTGACGACGCGGTGGGTGCCACGGTCAATGCCCTCGTCTATGCACCCTGTTTTTCGCTCATCTCGATGGGCATCTTCCATATCGAGGCCACCCATGTCCGGCGGACGAGGGTCTATGTGGTCTGCACGGCGATCAACCTGGCGATCTTCGCCTGTTTCTTCATCGGCTGTTTCCACTATGGCAGCATGCGCATCGGGGCCTGGCTCTATGCTATGCAGGCCCTCTTTGCCGCCAATGTGGTCTATTGCGTCGTCGTCATCGTCCGCGAGATCATCAAGCGCCGCCGTCTGCTGGAGACGATGGCGGGCGGCGACATCATGCCCTATGTACGCTACTCCCGCGCCAGCCTCCTCATCCTCTTCTTCCCCGCCGTGGTATCGCCCTTTGCCATCATCTCCACCAAGTTGCTTTACTTTTTTGCGCCTCTGGGGCTCATGGCTTTCCTCTTCTTTGTCTTGAGTTTCGTGGCCCTGGGCTACAGTTATGTGCCGACTGAGGCCCTACTCGACGCAGATGCGGATACCAGTCCTGCTGTCGTAGTCGCTCAGCAGGAGGAAACAAATACAAAACAGGCCGTCCCGCTCCATGGCGACGCGTGCCATGACGTTGCAGCCCTTGATAGCGACAAGGAGAAGGAACAGCAAACTGCCACGTTGCTGCCGGAGGATCGAAAAATGCAGATCCAGCAGCGGCTGGACGACTGGTGCGCGGCGATGGGCTATAAGGATGGGGGGGGTGAACCTGCTCTCCCTCTCCCATTCCATCCATATCTCGAAGGACGATCTCACGCTCTTTTTCGATCAGTGTTTGAACACTACGTTCCGAATATGGCTGAGCGACATCCGCTTTGCGGCAGCCAAGAAGATGATGATCGAAAAGTCTGACTATAGTAATGACATCATCTCCTCCGAATGTGGATTCTCTTCCCGCACCCACCTCTACCGCATCTTCAAGGCGCGGGAGGCGTGTACGCCGACTGCCTGGCGGGAGCGCTATTTGGCCGAAGCCCACGATTCGGACGCGTCTCTTTCGTAGCAGGGGGACGACCCCTTTTCTCCGTATCTGAAGATCCCTTTTCTGGTATTTGACGGCTCTTTCCTTGATTTCTTAAAATATGTAATCGCGACCGCTCCTGGCTATGAACCGTTGTCTCTTTGGTAGGAAAGAGACAACTATTTACCACCAAAGAGACACCAGAACAGGACAATGCGACACCCTGTCTCACTTCTTTTCCCTACTTTTGCGCTAATGATCGCGTCGGAAAGAAATCCATGCGGCAGAGGCTGAGTCCTTGTCGTGTGCGCCCGACGGACTATGAAGACAATAATCAAAAACAGTGAATAAAAGTATGAAGAAAAAAAAGTATCTCAAGCCCCAGGTTGACGTCGCGCAGACTGGGCCGTGCATGATGATCAACCCCTCGCAGGTAAGGATTTACAAAGGGCGCTTTCAGACTCGACAGGAACTGGAGGCCGCCGAATTTACCTTAGACGAGGATGGCTTCCTCTGGGGGGAATAAATTGCCTATTGCCCCTTCTTTCTATCACAACCAACGAATGGTGCCTTGGCGCACCCAAACTAAAACAAAAAATGACTATCAACATGATCAAGAAAATGACCCAATATCTATTGCAGCGCAGATGCGCACTCTCGCTCTTGCTGATGCTTATGCTCCTGCAGCCCGCGATGGCGCAGGCACAAACGCGACAAATGTATGCGAGATTGGACAAAGAGACACAGACCCTCACGCTCTATTACGGCTCGAATTACAAGGAATCTGACTACGGGATTTCTCTTTTATTTGGTAGTCCCTTGTGGCAAACTACAGCTGAAAGAAAAAAAATAAAAACCGTGGTCTTTGACGAGAGTTTCAAGGATGCACGGCCCAAAGATTGTGGAGGCTGGTTTTGGTTGTTCGAAGCTTTGACAACGATTGAGCACTTGGACTATTTGAACACGTCAGAGGTCGATGATATGCGATTAATGTTCTCCTCCTGTACCAGCTTGGAAACACTTGATTTGTCTTCCTTTAATACGGAAAAGGTCACAAACATGGTAACTATGTTTGAGAACTCTAAGCATCTACGCTCACTCAAGTTGCCCAAAGGCTTCATAGGCAGCAGCGTGACTAATCTCAATGCAACGTTCAAAGGTTGCGAAAGTCTTACCGAACTCGATCTATCCGGTTCTAATTCTGAAAACGTGACAAACATGAGCGAGATGTTCTATGGCTGTAAGGCGCTTTCCAAGCTCGATCTTACTAGTTTTAAAACTGGACAAGTAACCACTATGGAGAATATGTTTTGCGATTGTAGCACGCTTGAAACCCTCGATGTCTCCAGTTTTAATACCGAAAACGTGACCACTATGCTAGGAATGTTCAATAATTGCTCGTCACTTCGGAGTCTCGATCTCCCTGGCTTTAATACTGCAAATGTGACGCAAATGTCATCAATGTTCAAAAAATGCTCGTCACTTCGGAGTCTCGATCTCAGCAGTTTCAATACCAGGAAGGTGGCTTACATGCAAGACATGTTTCAAGGATGTACTAACCTTGAAAGTATTGATTTAAGCAGTTTTGATACGGAGAACATGAAATCTATGACTGGGATGTTCTTCTCATGTACGAAGCTTGAAACGCTTGATCTCTCCTCGTTTGCAACGCCCAAAATGGTTTCCATGGCTGATGCGTTTAGTAATTGCAAAAACCTCAAGAAGATCTATGTCACTTCTGCATTTACTACAGATAAAGTAACCCTAGATTTTTCGATTTTTGCCGGATGTGTTAATCTGCCAAACTTTAATCCTGCTAAGACGTCTGTGGAGATGGCTCACACGGGAGCGGGAGGTTATCTCACGGCTGCTACGGCCAGTTGGGTGCGATGGGATGCGCCAACCGGCACGCTCTCCTTCCATCGCGGCGCCACGAAGCCTGCGGGCGACAACATCCTTGATTTGGGCTACGGAGATGATCCGAATTGGGATACCCATGCTGCAGAAATCAAGAAGGTAGTCTTCAAAGCTGGTTTCCGTGATGAAACCCACACGACGTGCTCCAATTGGTTTAATGGTTGTACGAATCTTACCAGCATAGAGGGTATCGAAAATCTCAACACGTCCAACGTCAAGAATATGTCAGGGATGTTTGCCCTGTGTTCGAACCTCGAAACGCTCGACCTTTCCCATTTCAACACAGAGAGAGTAACAACAATGGCCCAAATGTTCTATGGGTGCACAAAGCTCCATGATCTCAACATTTCAAGTTTTAATACGGAGAATGTGACATCCATGAACCAAATGTTTGGTGGCTGTTCAAGTTTGGATTCGCTTGACTTGTCCCATTTCAATGCGGAGGGTGTGAATTATCACGGCTTATACGCTATGTTCTCTGGTTGCAGTTCTCTTAAGTTTCTCGATGTGTCCAACTTCCCGGCTAATAGGCCCAAAATGCAGCTGGATGCTATGTTCAAGGGATGTAGTAGTCTTCAAACGCTTGATCTTTCCAGTTTCAGCACTGGTTTGGCAAATTCTGTTACCGATATGTTTGACGGATGCTCCGCGCTTCGGACTATCTATGTCAGCGATCATTTCACATTCAAATATGGAGTTTCAAGTTCAAATATGTTCCGCAACTGCGAGAACTTAAAAGGTGCTATTGACTTCATCCCTCAATATAAGGATAGTAAGTACGCAAACTACGTGTCAGGTTATCTCACCAAGAAGGTTGGCACGAATGGCAATGAGATCATTGGAGCCACAGGTAGTCCACTCATCATCGACGCGCTGCCTTTGGATGACAGCAAGGCATACAAGCTCTCCGAAGACTGCGACGTGAACGACGCTTCCTACGAGCGCCAGGTAAAGTCTGAATGGGCAACGCTCTGTCTGCCCTATACCATCCTTCCCAGTTCGGAGGCCAACACCTGCTACTTCTATACCCTAAAGTCGGTAGGAGCGAAGAGTGTGGAGCTCGTGCGCGTGGAGGAAGGCGTGATAGAGGCAGGCCAGCCTGTCGTCGTTCGCAAGAAAAACGCAGAACAGATCAGCTTCCGCGTCTTGAGCGGTATGGCTTCTCCCGACGCGAAGGCGAAGGCCGTGACAAAACCCAAGACGGGGGAGAATGGTCAGCAGAATGCAGCGAGTGGTCAGCAGAATGCTGAGAGCGGTGCACAGAATACAGAGAATGGTCCTCGTCTGATCGGTACGTTTGCGCCTATCGAACTCAAAGACGACTGCTATTTCATCGCCAAAGACCTGTTCCGCCTGGTCAGCGACTACAAGCCTGCTGCCACCGGCGTGAAGATAGCTGCTTACCGCGCCTATATCCAGCCCGATGCTACGCAGAAGGGTGGATCCGCCCAGCTCACCATCGGCGTGGATGAGGGCACCAGTCAGGTAGATGCCGCTACCCTCGTCGATCTGCTCAACGACACCGAGGCGGAATACTACGACGTGCAGGGCCGCCGCATCCCGCAGTTGCAGCGAGGCATCAACATCGTCAAGGTTGGCTCCAAGGTCATGAAGGTCTTCTGCCCCCGATAACTTCCCGTAGCGTCTCGCCCCGCGCTTCGCCTCCCGCGTGTCGCCCCCAACCACGCATAAGTAAGCCGCCCGAACCAGTCAAAAGCTGATTCGGGCGGCATCTTTTTTTATGCAGTCTTGATCAGGAGGAAGCGTCCCATTTTTTAGTCTTCGTCCTTCTGCTCAGCCTCATGCTCGGCGATGAGCTTCTGCTGGATGTCGTTGGGAACCAGCTCGTAGCTTGCAAACTTCGTCGAGAAGCTGGCGCGTCCGCCCGTGAGGGAGCTGAGCGCGATGCTGTAGTTGGAGAGTTCCTTCAAAGGAATCTTCGCCTGCAACTTCTGGTAGCCAGCCTCGCTGTCCATGCCCATGATCATGGCGCGGCGGCCCTGCAGGTCGCTCATCACGTCGCCCATGTAGTCGGCCGGCACATAGACCTCCAGGTCGTAGATCGGCTCCAGGATCTTCGGACCAGCCTGCTTGAAGGCGTCGGAGAAGGCGTGGCGCGCGGCGAGCATGAAGGAGAGCTCGTTGCTATCCACCGGGTGCATCTTGCCATCATAGACGATCACGCGCACGTCGCGGGCGTAGCTACCCGTCAGCGGACCGTGCTCCATGCAGTCCATGATACCCTTGAGGATGGCGGGCATGAAGCGTGCGTCGATGGCACCACCGACCACGGAGTTGATGAAGACGAGCTTGCCGCCCCACTCCAGGTCCACTTCTTCACGGCCCTTGATGTTCATCTTAAACTCCTGACCGTTGATGTTGAACGTCGTCGGATCGGGCATGCCCTCGGCGTATGGCTCCACAATCAGGTGGACCTCGCCAAACTGTCCGGCACCACCCGACTGCTTCTTGTGGCGATAGTCGGCGCGAGAGAGTTTCGTGATGGTCTCACGATACGGGATGCGCGGCTCCTCAAACTTCACGGCGAGTTTCTCGTTGTTCTCCATACGCCATTTCAGCGTGCGCAGGTGGAATTCTCCCTGTCCGTGGACGATCGTCTGGCCCAGTTCCTTGCTCTGCTCCACGACCCATGTCGGGTCCTCCTGGCGCATCTTGAGCAGGGCTGCCATCATCTTCTCCGTATCGCTCTCGTTGACCGCCTTGATGGCGCGTGAATACTTGGAGTTGGGATATTTGATGAAGTCGAAACGCTCCTCCGTACCCTTGCCGTTGAGCGTGTTGCCCGTCTTGACATCCTTCAGTTTCACGGTGCAGCCCAGGTCGCCCGCGTTGAGCTGATCCACGGGGATGCGGTTGGCACCCGCACAGGCGAAGATCTGTCCGATGCGCTCCTTGCTGCCACGGTCGGCGTTGGCCAGGTCGTCGCCCGGCTTGATCGATCCGCCCATCACCTTGAAGTAGCTCACCTCGCCGATATGCGGCTCCATACCCGTCTTGAAGAAGTAGATGCTCTCCGGACCGTTGGTGTCGGGTGTCACCTCCTCACCACGCGTGTTATGGACCTTCGGCATCTCGCTGACGAAGGGCACGACATTGCCCAGGAACTCCATCAGGCGCTGCACACCCATGTCCTTGTGGGCATCGACGCAGAACACCGGGAAGATGTTGCGCATCACCAGGCCCTTGCGGATACCCTCGCGCATCTCGTCCTCCGTGAGCGTCTCCTCCTCGAAGAACTTCTCCATCAGTGCCTCATCGTTCTCGGCGGCTGCCTCCACGAGCGCCTTGTGGAGCTCCATAGCTTTCTCCATCTCCTCAGCGGGAATCTCCTCGCGCTTCGGTGCGCCACCGTCCGGACCCCATGAGAGTTTCTTCATGATGAGCACGTCGATAATCTCGTGGAAGTCGGGACCCGTCTGGACGGGATATTGGATCTGCACGCACTTCGGACCATAGATGTCCTTCATGCTTTGGATGAGTTGATCAAAGTCGCATTTGTCGCTGTCAAGCTGGTTGACTAGGAAGATGACCGGCTTGTGCAGCTTTTCGGTATATCGGAAGTTGTTCTGTGTGCCAACCTCCGGGCCATACTGGCCATTGATGAGTATGACGGCTTGGTCGGTGACGTTGAGGGCCGTGATGGCACCCCCCACAAAGTCGTCGCTACCCGGACAATCGATAATATTGAGCTTTTTACCATTCCACTCTGCATGAAATACGGTGGGGAAGACCGAATAGCCGTACTCCTGCTCCACAGGGAAATAGTCGCTTACCGTATTCTTGGCTTCTACGGAGCCACGACGCTTGATGATACCAGCTTCGAAAAGCATACTCTCGGCAAGTGTGGTCTTGCCGCTACCCGCACTGCCAATCAAGGCAATGTTTTTAATCTCATTTGTCTGATATACTTTCATATCGGATAGATTTAAGCGATTAATAATATCGTTATTTACTTGTAGGGTAATTGAAAGAGGACAGGCATTTCTGTCATTTCGCCCACTAAATTAGGCATTTTTTTTGTAAAAGCCAAACAACGATGGCAAAAGTACTCTATTTTTTAAAATAAATTAGTACTTTTGTAAGTGAAATGACAGGATTATACATACATATACCATTTTGTGCCAGTCGTTGCGTCTATTGCGGATTTTATTCGACGACGCTTCCCGCGCTGCGCGATGCCTACGTCGATGCCCTCTGCCAAGAACTGACGTTGCGGGCGGAGGAATTGCCCGCCGACGAGGCCATCACGACGATCTATCTCGGGGGTGGCACACCGAGCCAGCTCACAACGGATCAGCTCGACCGTCTCTTCTCCTATATATATAAGGTATATAGGCCGCAGCCTGTCGAGGTGACGATGGAGTGTAATCCTGACGACGTCACCCCAGCGTTTGCGGATTGGATTGCCCAATCGCCCATCGACCGCATCTCGATGGGGGCGCAGACCTTCTCCGACGACCGCCTGCGCCTGCTTCGCCGTCGCCATACGGCTGCAGAGGTGCGACGGGCCACGACGCTGCTGCGCCAGGCGGGCATCCGCAATATCTCCATCGACCTGATGTTCGGATTTCCGGGCGAGACCCTCGCCGACTGGGAACAGGACATCGACGAGGCCCTCCGTCTCGGCGTGGAGCATATCTCGGCCTATAGTCTGATGTACGAGGAGGGGACGACGCTCCATCGCTGGCTCAGCGAGGGGCGCATTCAAGAGATCGACGACGACCTCTCGCTCCGCATGTACGACTGCCTGGTGGACCGGCTTACTGCTGCCGGCTACCGCCACTACGAGATCAGCAACTTTGCCTTGCCCCAGCGCGAGAGCCGCCACAACAGTAGCTATTGGCGAGACGTGCCCTATATGGGCCTGGGAGCCTCTGCCCACTCCTTCGACGGACGGCAGCGGTCATGGAATGTGGCTGACATCGAGGCTTATATCGCTGCCATCGGTCGTGGTGAACGGCCCTGCACGGTGGAAGCCCTCGATCCCGACACCCACTATGAGGACGTAGTGCTGACGTCGCTGCGCACTGCAGAAGGTATTGATCTGGGCAAGATCCGGCGCGACTTCGGTAGCCAGCGTCTCGACTTCCTTTTAGCTGCTGCCGACCAGGACTTGCGCCAGGGCTATCTCGTCCTCGAAGACGACCACCTGCGCCTCACTCGCCGGGGCATCTATCTCAGCGATGGCATTACGGCGCGTCTATTTGTATGATTGTTTTGTCTCACTGAACGATCGTTTCACCGATCTTTTTGAATCACCGAACCAAGCAGAAACTTATGATAGAGAAAACTTTCGAGAAAAAATGGGCTGACAATCGTCAGCGCCTGTTGCAAGAAGACGAGGAGTATCAGCGCATCCTCCGCAGTTACCGCAAGCACAACTGGGCGGACGCATTGGTGGCGCCTGCCGCCCTCATCGGTAGCATGGAGTTTGTGGCGTGGCTGGGCGTTAAGTCGCAGGTGCTCAATTTTGTGATTTCCCTCGTCCTCGCCATTGTGTTTTTCTTTGTTTTCCTTTATTTCAAGGCTGTCAGGGTCAGTCGCAAGACGCTTGACGAGGTGGAGCAGCGCGTCAAGGAGGAGTATCGTCAGAAAGTAGGAGGGTAGGGCATCCGTACGATGCGTCCACCAAGCAGCAGACGCATCGTGCCGATGTCTTTTCCCTTAGATGTCGAGATCCGGAGCCTTCTCCGCACCCTGCGCAGCCTCAAACTTCGTCATGCGCTCAAAGCCATACATCCCGGCGAGGAGATTGTTGGGGAAGCGGCGGATGGAGAGGTTGTAGCCCTGCACGCTCTCGTTGTAGCGGCGGCGTGCCTCGTTGATGCGGTTCTCCGTACCTTCTTCCTGCACCATCAGCGACTTGTAGTTTTCGCTGGCCTTCAGGTCGGGGTAGCGCTCCGAGACGGCGATGAGGCGGGAGAGTGCCTGCGTCACCTGGTTCTGTGCCTGCTCAAAGGCCTTGATCTTCTCGGGTGTGAGGTCGGCTGCGTCGAGGTGTATCTGTGTGGCCGCATTGCGTGCCTTCGTCACCTGCTCAAACGTCTCGCGCTCGTGCTTGGCATACGATTTCACGATTTTTGCCAGTTGCGGCATCATGTCGGCACGGCGCTGATAAGCCGCCTCCACATTGCTCCATGCCGTTGTCACCTCTTCTTGGTTGGACACCATGGAGTTGTAGCTGCTCACCAGCCACCCCACAATCATCAGGACTACCACGACGATAGACCCTACTTTCATTAGCTTCTTTGATTCCATATACTAATAGTTTTCTGATAATAATTCTGTTGTTGTCTCCGTAGTCTTGGTGGACTTTGGCTTCCTGTCGGAGCGGGTCCCGCTGTAGGCTTACCAGCCTCCGCCAGCACCACCTCCACCGAAGCTGCCGCCTCCGAAGCTGCCGCCTCCGAAGCTGCCGCCGGAGAATCCTCCGCCCCATCCGCTCCCGGAGTCGTTGGTGTGGCCCGGGTTGCCCCAGATGATGAAGGGGCCGCCAGAGCGTCGGCTTCCTCCTCCACCGCCGCCACCCTTGCCGCTGTTGTCCCTGCGGTTGAGGATGACGAGGACGACGACGATGCAGATCACGGTGAAGAGGACGATTGCCAGTCCTGTGCCAGCGTCCTCGTCGGTGTTCTCCTGGATCCCTGTCGTCCCGGTCTTCAGTTTCTTATAGACCGCCTGGGCCGTGGCCAGTACGGCCTGTCCGGGCTCTCCGCGCTTCATGTTGGCCACGATGCAAGCCCGCCCGATGTCGTCACACTCTATGTCGGTCAGGTCTTTCTCCAGGCCCTCTCCCGGAGCGATGAAGTATCGGCGGTCCTCCACGGCTACGACCACCACCAGTCCGCGGTTGGTCTTCTTGCTTCCCACTCCCTGGCGGTTGCCCAGGTCCTGTGCGAAGCGAAACGTGTCGCCGTTGCTCACGCGCTTTACGATGACGAACACCGACTCCACGCCACACTGCTTGTCGAGGCGCAGGAGATAGCTGTCGATAGAGTCGCGCTCCGTCTGCGAGAGGATCTCGTCGGGGTCGCAGACGTAGCGGCGTGCGTCGGTGAGGTGCACCATCGGGATGTCCTCTGCCTCCCACGTCTTTGCATCCAGTCCCAGCACCGTCGCCAGTAGCATTATCAGCAATATCGCTTTCCTTGTTCTCATATCTATTATCACTGTCAGTCTTTTGGGGTTTCTGTTCCTACCGTTCGTTGCACTTCATCTGCGCATAGCCTACCAGCTGGTCCGTGCGTCCGCCTATCGGTCGGTAATAGACCAGTGCTTGGTAGCTGTTTTCTGTTTGGTAGAAGTTACCTTCTGTGGGGAGCAGGGCAGGGCGTCCTGCCTCGTCGATCATCAATAGTTGATAGTTGTAATAACCCAGTTTTAGCGGCACGTTGCATTCATAGCTCTGTGTCTCGGCATGATATTCCATCCTGTATTGTGGCAGGAAGCGGTCCTGCGTGAAGTTGCCGTTCAGATAGACTGCCTCCTGAAAGGGCTTCTCGCAGCGGTAGCGGAAGTGTACCAGCAGGTAGTCGCTCTCCGTATTGGCATGGTAGTTGTCCGAGTTGCGGATCACGAAGGCGCCGTCTGCGTCGGGGTCGTAGATGTAGTTGGGGCGTGGCTCTCCCGTCCAGGGGTAGGCATGATACTGCGTGCCGTCCCAGTCGATGCGATCTACTCCCATGGCTGCCACGTCGGTCGAGAGGATCTCAAACTTCCGATACTCGTTGCCCGCCCAGAAGAGGTAGTCGCCGCAGTGGCTCCACCTCAGTCCGTCGGCCATCGTATATTGCGGGCGAGCATTCCAGCGGGCGTCGTCCCAGCGCTGGTTTTGGAGCACCACGGTGGTGATCTGCCGCTGTGGGTCCGTCACCCGATAGCCTCCATAGCCCACCTCCATCTCCACCTGCTGGTGGTGCTGGTTGATGGTTGCGTCCGTATTGGTCAGCACCTTTAGCCCCACGCCCATCTGTGCCTCGGCCGGCTCCGTCACCATGAAGGCTATGCGTGCCACCTCGCGTTCGTCGTCGTTCTCGTCGTAGATGGTCAGCAGGTAGTTGCCCGACCGCTTCATCGCACACTGTCCGTTGGGCAGCGTCAGTCGATAGTGGGTGTAGAGCGTGTTGGTGAGGATGCTCTCCTGCACGTCGTCGATGGTGTTGCCCGAGGCGAAGCCGTCGCAGTAGTCGCTCTCGAAGAGTGCCTCCGAAGGCTTCCAGTTGGCCTCGCAATGCGTCAGCCGGTAGGCGTAGCGGTGGTATTCGTGTGTGAGGTCGTCGAAACTGACGGACAGTTGCCCCCCACGGAGGCCGATGATGGGCATCCGTCTCCAGTCGTTGTCGGCAATGACCTGCAGCGACCGAATGTTGGGGTCGAGGATTTCGTGGCGCTGGGCCGTTGCGGCTATGCTGCCGAGGGTCAGCGCGGAAAGTCCGAGAGCCAGTTGCTTAGCAATGTTCATCCATCAGCTGGTTGAAGAAATGGTCCAGGTCCTCGTCCAGTCCGTCCATCAGGTCGCCGCCCACGATGATCGTGTCGTCGTCCACGACGTAGAGCTCTGCGATGCTGTCCTTGTCGTCATCTTCGAGCACATAGCTGTAGGGCTTCATCACGCCAAGACCTTCCACCACCTGGCTCATCGCCGTCATCTGCTGGCGGAGCTGACTGGTCACCTTGTCGTAGAAGTCGTCCTCCTTGTTGTCTATCCAAGGCTCAACGACACAACGGGTTATTTCGTTCTCGTCGTCATCGAACGCCATCACGTCGCCGCTTTCCTGCGACACTCTGACGTGAATGTCGCTCATCAGCGACGGTTCGTCACATGAGGGTAACTTTTGGGCAATCTTGTTGAAAAACCGCTCCAACGACTGTTTTGTCTGCTCTGTAGCTGTCATGGTTTTGCTTTCTTATTCTTGGGTTATGCTGTGTATAGCATATCTTACCGCAAAGATAGCCACAAAATCCGAGATTGAAGTCAATAAAAACATTATTTTTTGGGTATTTCTGTTTTTTAACCCAAAACGACTTCATCCGAAATGAACGACCCGCTTGTTATGGTCGTTTCATTGTGCCCTGCTCTAAGGGAAAAGCTTCAATCACACGCTTCACCATGTACCCACCACGTATCGTCCTCCCTTCCAGCATATAT
>ULWU01013503.1_pt1 | contig 24717 bp, 24 predicted proteins | sample 1960661 | NCBI WGS metagenome assembly ULWU01 (sample SAMEA4835821, study PRJEB28245) | human gut metagenome | biome: gut microbiome; material: fecal sample | place: Denmark | collected 2008
CTCGTCTTATGCTTTTATCAAGATTGAGAATCTTTGATGATTTCATATTTTTTATATATGGTGCTCTTTTAAATGGAGAGCACCAAGAACCATGTTATATGTCGTGTTCCATGAAATAACTATGCATTGCTTCAAAGGTATCTACGAGATTGTCATTAAGCAGCATATAAGTATCTTCATCAAATGAAACCGTCAAATACATTTCTAACACATCGTGAAGCTCACGCATACAATCCAAAAGTCTTTGTTTCTTTCTCATATATCCTTATCTCCTTTTCCAATTATTTTGTATGGAAGATCAGCTCGCTGATCTTCCATACAGCAGCTTAACTTGCAAATTTTAGTAACTTTTTAGTGCTATATGCGCCATAAATGTCCCTAATATTTTCTTCATACTTTTCTTTACTAAGAAACTTTTTTCTTTGTTCCATTACCATTTTATAAAGATTTTTTGAAGTATCATGTGGCATTCCATAAATTTTTTGCTTTACCAGCTTGCCGGTAAATGTATCAATAAGCATAATATGCATTGCATATCCCTCACCATCTACAACCTTTTGTAATTTTTTAAGATTTTTGCTCAGATGAACATTATATGGTGCATCCATCCAGCCATTGTCACCAACTTTTATGATAAAGAAAATAATTCCTCTTAAGGAAAGTAATTTAACCTTTACCCCTTTTCCACCTTCAAATTGACTTATCTCTTTTGGAGTAGGTCTGTTCATCAATACACACACACTCACTCCACTGTCATTAATATCAACAATACAACCATCTGGGCGACCTTTCATTCCTTCTATAGGTTGTCCACAACAAATTTGTTCAAAATTCTTCATAATATCCACCTTTCTGCTTGTCATCAAGCGATTAAATCATTGTTTATGTTCAATATGTTTTAGCAGTGGGTGCTCTATGTTTTTAAGCACCCACCAAGTTTTCCTATGATGCCATGTCCATGTCATCTAATTTTCCATTATCCTTTAGTGCCTTGAAGTATTCATAAAACACTTTTTCAAGCACTGGTACTACAATGGAATTGCCTGTGAGCTTATAAATCTCATTTGGAGTAAAATCTTTTAGCTTTTCTCTTTCTTCTTTTTTCAAGCCCATAAGCAACATACATTCGTTTGGTGTAAGCTTACGGATATTTGTCTCCTCAATTGCCTTTAAATCCACACCAACTTTAGCTAACCCCTTTTTAGAAACCTTGATGAACTTATCATCTGTTACATCTTTCTCAAAGATAAAGTTATCGTAATTGCGGCTTCCACTTCTTGTCGAGATTGTAAAAGCCTTTTCACACTTGCTAGGATTATGCACTCTTATAGGATATGGTTTATCATCTCTCATACCTCTTTTGATAAATCCCGCTTTTGCCTTTGTTGTGAGATTGAATTTTGTGGATGGATTTTTCTCCAACACATCACACAACTTTGTTTCAAGTGGGATTGGTGCTGGGTATGTGAAGCATGGGTCAAAGCCAAGAGTGCATAAAATATATACTCTTTCTCTATGTTGTGGCACTCCATAATCAACAGCATCTAATTTTTTGTAATCCACATGATATCCTTCACTTTGAAGGAAAGCAATCAGCTTATCCAAGGTTGGCTTATGCTTTTTGTTTAAAATTGAAGCAACATTCTCCATGAAAATCACCTTAGGCTTTTGTTTCATTTTGGATAACACATCTCTTAAACTCCATATAATGGAAGAGCTGCTATCTTCACCTTCCTCAAAGCCTTTAGCTTTGCGGTTGGCTATCGAAATATTTTGACAAGGGAAAGTGAAACTCAACAAATCACATGGATACTTGCTCCAATCCACCTTAGTAACATCACCAAGATTAACTAATGTTGGTCCATGCAATTCTTTATATGCTCTAATTGCCGCTTTATCGATTTCCGAATAACCAACACATAAAAATTGAATACCAAGTTGCTCTCCCACTTCTTTTAAAGCAAGACTTGTTGCTCCAAGACCTGCACATGTTTCAATGTAAGTTACTTTTGGTCTTTTTTTGCCTGGGAATGGGATAATCTTGTCATTACCTTTTTCCACACCCTGATAGCCATATGTAGATACATTTTCATTTCCTACTGCTTGTGCAAGTTCCACCTCACTTGCTATTGTTTTGTTTGCTCCAGCTTCTTTTGCTGGAAATTCAATAATATTTTCCATATTATTTTCCTCCTTTTTCTTTTACATGTTTGCAGGAGTGAAACTCCTGACATAACAGTCTTTGTTATGTATAAATAAGGATTCCATTGCTCCTTGGAGGATAAGAAGCAGGCTCCATGAAATCTTTTTGAAGTTGTCAAAGTCCATATTTTCCATTTATTTCTATGGAAAATCTCAAAAATCAAACAGACATTACATGATTTAAAATAAAAAAAGACATTACACTAGGAAAATGAAATTAGAATCCACAACTACAATAGAAAATATCCACTAAATATTTTCCATATGGTATGCGTATTCTTTTTTCAACAATGTCATAATAGCTTCTCTAGCAAACTATAGAATCTATATGACCTTCCTAATGTAATGTCTGTTAATTTTATTTTATGTAAAGGTCTTATCTCCTTTACATGTTTATCATATCATATTGGAATGCACTTGTCAATGAAGTTTTGTATATTTTTTACAATTTCTTTCAATAAAATCTTTTTATATTTATAAAATATTCACAAAAATAATTTTTATATTCATAAAAAACTTTTCTCATAGCTTGTAGACAAAACTTTTTCTACAGCAAAAATGCTTCTAACCCTAGTAAAATCAATGGTTTGATGGATTTTTATGCTAATTTTAACCCCCAATTTTTGTATTTAATAATAAGGATTATTTTGGTTTAAACAAAATATGCTTCTAAGAAAGAAAAAGCTATTGCACCATTACACATATGCTGTATCTGTCTATGAAAAAATTTCTTAGCAGACCGCCACCTCTCTCCTACAGTTGCATCCTCTTTTTTCTTATTAGCAGCACTTTTTCTTTGATAGTGCATTTTTTCAGAATAATCATTGCTACCAATATCTACAATACATTAAGTAGTTAAAAAATGAGGGACTTTTCCTAATACGCAGCTACTTGCTATAAAAAATAATGATAAACAAGATTAATGGAGTAGAGAGACCTCGCCTCCACAATGAAAACTAAAAGTTTTCAAAGCTCCGCCTTCAGCACCAGAACAAAAAGGGAGCCGCTGGCTCACCCTCCGGGCAACCTTTTTTGGTGCTTTGGTTCGCTCGGTCTCTCTTCATAAAATCAATCAGTACATGAAAAGCATTTTGTTTTAGAAATGCTGTTCTTACGAACAGGGGGCATCATCTGCCCCAAAAATATACAAAGGAGATGATACAACATGAAATATATACCATTAAAACATGTCTATCCAAAAGACCGAAGAACCATGAGCATCCTTGCTAAATCTGGTGCAATGGATAGAGATACCTTCCATAAAATGGAGATTACAGACAATCGCATCAAGTCCTATCTCCATGCTGGCATGATAAGGGAAACCTCTGTGATAGATAAGAATGGAAATGGTTTTAAAACCTACTATGAATTGGATAAAAAAGGCAAAGACTTTTGCAAGCAAGAGTGCCATACTAAACATTTTATCAGTAATGCCAATGCTTCTACACACAATGCAAAGGTATCAGAGTACCTTGTAAACAATCTCTCTAAAAAGGAACTTGATAGTTGTCTTTCAGAAAGAGAATTGCAGCCATTCATTGAGGACCGCTTACAAGAGTACCTTGATAAGCAGGAACAGGACCACTATCAGGAGCTTGTTGATGCTCTTCAAAATAACCAATTGAGTATGCCTGACATCATCTACAAAACAGAGCAAGGCACTTTGGAAGCAATTGAAATTACAACAGATAGCTATGGGAATGAAGAAATAGAAGCCAAAACCATGACATGTGAGCTTCTCTCTGTAGAAGTCACATTTGTACACACATAAAAATAAAGGAGATGAAAATACCTATGAAACATACAACACATAATTTAACCAATGAACAAAAAGATGCTCTATTTAATAAGCACAAAGATTTAATCTCACTTGTGCATACATTAGGAGATATGGCATTGAGAAAGCAACTAAAGGTTCTCTACTGCATGTTACACCCAGATGCAGATATTACAAATGTGGAATTTTCCATTTCAAAACTTATTACGAGTGGCTTCCTACTCCAATTACAGATACAAAAGCCAAGCAAGACACAAATACTCTATCTTAGTAAATACCCAAGAAGTTACTTCTATAATAAAGAAACAACTGGTGATGTGCCTGCATTAAATTTCACAAATGCCAAGGTCTATAATCAGATTTTTAAGGTGGAATATATTATCCAGCATTTAATTCCTGATATGAAGCAAAGAAACCTTTTAATATCAGAGGATAATCTTCTATCCTATCTATATTGGTCATCCTCTAATATTCTATTACCAGGCAACCAATGCAACACCTTTGATTTTTATGAGAGATTCAAAGATGTATGTGCGAAACAAGGGATTGCACTTGATTATGATTTTACTAGAGATTATGAGATTGCTTCTTATGAAAAAGATGCTTACATCTGCATCCAATTAAAACAAGACTTACCATTGAAACAATGTAAAGCCAAAATACAGCGAGATACCGAAAGAAACTCTTATACCTCTGATACTGAAAAAGGCAAATATTTTTATAACCTTAATAATTTTCATAAACAAGGATTTGTAATTGAAGAAATACTACCAGACACAATCAAGATTGCTTATTTTGATGCTGGAAACAATATCAATGTAAAAAAGCTATACAAAAATCTTTCTTTCATATACCTAATGTTTAACAGATATTGCAAGTTCAAAGATTTGTTCTTAGAAGCTACTATTTATGTATGGGACAAGGATAGAGCATCCCACCTTGCAAAAGAAGAAAACATTGAGGCCTATGATTTTTACAATCAGGAAATGTCTGGTTACAGCAAGAAAATCAATGCCATGAAAAGTGTAGGACTGCTCCCTCAACATTGGGAAAACATTAATACAACCTATATAAGCCTTGACATATATGACAAATATAACTTAAGACCTCAAAGCTAAAGCATAAAATCTCTTGTTCACAAAATAACATAATCAAGCACTAAGATTTTATTTCATGCACACTATATTTTATTTTACACATACCAAATTTTATAATATGCCATTTTATAAAATGACATTTTACATAGATGAGAAAAGAAAGGAATTGAAAACCTATGAAAAATACTAAGACATTAGAATTAACAGATTTAGAAGCCATGCTCTTAACCATCTGTTCAAAACTTAACAGACCAATCAGAAAAAGCCAATTAAAAGCTTTTGTTACAGAGCTTTTTGAATGCAACACAAACAAGCAGGTAGATTTTGCTATCCTTACCCTAATTGAAGAAAAGCAACTGGTAGAGTACAAGCACTTTATTGTAACACCAGATTTCTATGCCATATGGGATAAAAATGTCTATTCTCAGGATGAAGGAATCATCAAATTTTTTCTTTCTCTAAAGGAAGAGATTAAGCATGATGTGTATTTTGATGTATTCACCCCAGAACCTCTTACCCCATCCATCTTCTTTAAGTATATTGAAATGACTTATCCAGCATTATTACATAGAGAAGATGCAGCACTTGCCTATATGGAGCAATTTGCCAATGACCTTGACTATGGTTTAAATAATAGCTTCTATGCTGAAAAAAATGATTACCCTTCCAACAGAAGATTTACAAAGTTCTTTGATAATCCTGATTGTAGAATCTTCATCAAGGACATTAATCTGTATAAAAATCATGTCAGCTTAACAATTATCACTCTCCCTGGCAAGACCAGAAATTATTCTATTGCCAAGAAACAGTTACTTGATTTTGAAGTGTATTTTAAATCCTGCTTAAAACCAGATATGCTTATGCATACAAAAATCAAGCCACTCTCCATGCTCACAGGAAATACAAAAAGAAAGCACTAAGGAGGCAAGCAAGATATGGAAAGAATCCAAGCCATACCAGATACCTTTCCTCTGGTATGCTACTTACCTTATGCATCTGCAAATGAGCCATCACTTATGATTGGCATGGATTCAGGAGTTTCAAACAATGCCTTTGCAGCTCTGGAACTAATCCAGTTGAATGGTGTAACCATAGATTTCAAATATAGCAATGCCTACTACTTTGAAAATGACCTTGCACTCTTATGTAACCAGATGGACAAGCAGATATTTCTTACCCAGCAGTACTTCAACCTCTTCTCTCACAAGAAGGTTAAATGTCTGACCTTTGAAGTGCTTCCAGTCACATCTACAAAAGTTCAGACACTCCAAGGGGTGCTTGCAGCTCAGGCAACAACAAACATGATCACACTCATGGCCTATCAGCTGCAGCACCCTTATAAACCAGTTCCACCCCGTGCAATCAAATATTGTTTGACCGGGAATGGAAGTGCAAACAAAGATGATATTTGTGAAGCTGCTTTCTCATGGACCCATGATGAAAGACTCCTCTACAACAACCACATGGCAGATGCCTTTGCTTGTGCTTTCTACAGCTTCTTTCAAAAGATGAAAGATGATTGCAAGGCACACAATACCCCTGTTCCAGATAAATATGCAAGAATGGATTGGAATTTCAAAAATTAAAGTTTCTTATAGCAAAGACTTCTCTACAACAACAATTATTTACACAATGAGTAAGAGTGTAGAAAATGGAGTATCAAGTAGTTTCCAAAATATGAAATTCTATACAAACCAACTTGCACCTGATGTAAAAACACCTGGTATTGTAGAAGGTTCTTATGATGTAAAAGCAAAGGGAGCTCATAGTGTTACATTATGGACTCCAATAGTAGCAACAACACCATTTGATTATCCACACACAATACAAGATAGATATATAGGTGATGCAATTGAACTTGGTTATACAATCAAGTCTACAGGAGCAGATGATAGTATTGTTCATATTGTTCAATAATTTAAGAAAGAGTTCTCAATTAAGAGAACTCTTTTTTATAACGTAAAAAAAGCAATTATTCACAAGTCCAAGCAGTAATGTAAACATTATCTTCATCACTACCAGTGACTTCAATATAATAATTTCTAAATGGAGTTCCATCTCCACTACCATAATTAAATCCAGCCATTTCATTTGCAATCCAACTAGAATTTAATTCATCTTTACTTAATGGAATCCATCCAGAACCCCAAGAAGCAAATTCTTTAATACTAGGATTCCATTGCATTCCTTGGGCTTCTACTTGTGAACGATAATAAGCAATAGCTTCTTCTGGTGTATATTTATTGCTTGTAGTTGGTTGTTCTTGTGGTTGAGTTTCTTCCACTTTAGGTTCACTATTTGTAGGTTGCTCTTGTTTTGCAGTATTAGAGGTATTATTGTTGCTTGTATTATTGTTAGTATTAGCACTCTCATTTTTTGTGCTTGTAGTATCTTTTTTAGTTGAATCTTTTGTTGTATTACTAGAAGTTGGTTCACTTTCTTTCATTTGAGTATCATTTGTTTCAGTTTCTTCTTCTAATTTAGCATCTTCAACATCTTTTGTTTTCATTAAGAAATATTTATGTTCTAAATTTACATAACAATAATCATCATTACTTGTGATTATTTGAATATCAATATTTTCCTTAGTATAACCACACTTCTTTTCATTCAAATAATAAAGGTCTACACTTTTTGTTAAAGTATATTTTTTATCACTTGGTTTCATTGTACTCATATCATATTGATTTCCTTCAGATTCTACTCCATCTTCAAGAAAATATGTTTCATATTCTGTATATTTAGGTTCTTCATTTTTTTCTGTTTCTTGTACATTTTCAGTATCTTGAATTTCTGTTGCAACAACATTTTCTGTATTATCTTTTGTATTTGTCTTTCCACATCCCATCATTGATAAAGAAATGCAAAGTACTAAAACTAATGCTAAAATATTTTTATTCTTCATATTATAATCATCCTTTCTTTTTTATAAAATAATAAAGAGGCATTAAATCTAATACCTCTTTATTCAATTTTTTAATTATTAGTTGTTTGTTTGACTATTTTTATATTCTTCTTTTAATTGGTCTAAATCAAAAGCATCTTTGTAATACACCTTATATTCAATGCTTGTATCATCTTCATTAGCAAGTTCAATATAATATGTACTCCAATTCAAAATATTATCAGAACCATCTTCTGGATAATATAATTGATTTTGAACCATTTCTACATAAGAAGCATCATTTTTACTAACTTTTACTGTAACAGAACCTTCCATATCTGATGGTTTGGAATCTAAAATAGTATGTTCTACTACTGAACTCATTAAACTTGTTTCAATAGCATCTTTTACCATATCTTTAGTAACAGTGGCTTCATTATTTCCATTACTTGAAGTATTGTTTTCTTCATTTGAAAAATCTTTTTCTGATACATATAAGTATTCATAATCAGTTCCACTTACTGGATTCTTGAAACGATGCCAAATACTATTTACTCCATGTTCAGTAATTGTAATTGTGGAACCTTCTTTGATATTTCCTACAAAATAACCATCAACTGAATATACAGGAATTTTTGAAGTTGCAGTAACATCAATTGATTCATCTTCAAATTCCATATTCTGAAATAGTACCTGAATCATCAAATTCAATGATGTCATTTTTTGTAGCTGATGTATCATCTTCTCCAGCAACTACTACCTCTTCTTTCATAGTATCTTCTTCTGTAGTAGGTGTTTCCTCTACAATAGCATCATCTGTTGCAGATGTTTTAGTTCCACATCCTGTAAGTGCAGTCATTGACATTGCCATAGTTAGTGTAAGTGTTAAAAATAAAGTTTTCTTTTTCATAAAATAATTACCTCCAAATTTTTCATTTTATCTTTCCTAATTTTATTGTTCCTGATTTTTCTTATCTGCCCTATCCTGAAGCAAGAAGCTTATAACTTCACAAGCTATTCCGAGTGCCCCAATTGCTGGCTTAAATGTAATAATCCAGACTGGGAGCAGAATAATAGATGCTATTGCAAAAGCAAGGGAAAGTTTTGTGTTTGCCAGATAACCTATAACCCAGGCACCTATTCCCAGTAATATGACAAGTCCTTCGCCTTCTTTTATCAATGGTATCATACTTATAATTGCAAGTACAATTGTGATAATCCATGAAAACTTCTTTTGAATTTTCACCCACTTTTCATATGCCTTTGCCATTTTTACATTTGCCTTGAGGTATGGGATATATTCCTTTACCAAATGCTGCAAGTATCTTGCCCTGTCAGCATTTATCTTTACTGGGAAATCATTTGGGTCAAGCTTATTTTCTTCAAATGCATCAACTATCTGCTGTTGCGTCTCTTCATCAATGGCATCCTCAAAGCATTTCACCAGCTCTCCAATCTGCTGTGCCCTGATAACTATATGCTTCTGAGGATTTTCATTTTCTATCCGGACATTATCATTTGCAATGATAATAACTGAATAAATTGGAACATCTATTCCCAGATGTTCTTTGATAAAGCTTCTGGTTGCATTGCAATGTCTTTCATTCTGCACAAAGGCTGATGGTTTGTTGGCAAGGAGCCTGCCCTGCTCATTTATAAGCTGCCAATCACCATTGTCCGGCATATAAAGTGTCTGACCGGAATCACCATAATTCTTTACCTCGCATACAAAGATACCCTTGCTGTTTATTATGTAGACATCTGTTTCTGAGGTCTTTCCTTCCTCTTCATATGCAGGAATTACTATATTTTCAAGAAAATGGAATCTGTTTCCATATCGTCTTAACACCTCTCCCACATAGTCTTCTCCAGCTTTTCCCTTTTGGGCTATCCTGACATTTTTGTCGGTCTCATCAATCAGATTTTCAAAGCTGTTAAAGATTATCTGTGTATCTAACTGGATATCCCTGTTGGATTCTGCCCCATATAAAAAGTCCTGTATATCATACAAAAGATAATCCATTTCAATTTCTTTTGATTTTTTAGCTTCAAATATGACCTGCATAGGCTCACAGTTGTATAACTGAATGGTCTTAAAAAAATCAATCCAGAACAGCTCAGGAACCTCATCTCTTAATAATTGCTTGGTTTCATCCTGTATTTTCCAAATCTCCTGTTTGTCCTGGTCATACAATTTGACATGGTCTTCATTTTTTGCTTCCAACACAGTCTGTACTTCTGCTGGATACTTGCTGACTGATTCCCATGCAGCATTCCAATCCAGTTCTTTCAGACCGCTTTCCTTTTTTATGGTCTCAAAATCAACCATTGCCTTTTTTTCGGTATATAGCTTTCGTATTCCTAAGCCTATTGCATCTACAATACTCATCTTTTTTCCCCTTCCTTTGTTCTTTTCACAAAAGACTTCTCTATTTTAACATTGTATGTTCAATGTGTTACCCATAAGTCTTTTGTCCCATTATACCGCATATTTGTGCCCATGCGCAAGGCTTACCTATTTAATATTTTGCATATGTCATATATAAACACCTCACTCTATAACCCTTGTAATTTTTAACTAATTTTCAATATCTTACACTCGTTTTAGAATAATACTGTAATATTTTGCACATATTTTTAAGGAGGGATATGACATGATAAGCTATGAGCCATTTTGGGCGACCATGGAGGAGAAGGGCTTCACATCCTACCAACTCATTTACTATTGGCAGATTTCCAGCAACACTCTCAGGAGAATGAGACACAATGAGGCCATCAGTTCCAACACTCTGAATGAGTTATGTCTGATACTTGATTGCAGGGTGGAAGACATCATAAAATTTGAAGCTTCTGAAGAAGAAATGGAAAAACTTGCCGACCGCAAGAATGACATTGCAGAAAGAAAAAGCAAATACAAAAAAAATAAGCCTTAAACTTCTCTATCTGAGTTTGTTTAAGGCTTATTTGCATTTTTCAGCTAACCTGCACCAGTCACGGTAACATGCAGTGAATCCTTTTGAACTGTGACTGTTTAGGTACAGTCACCACCAACTATCTATTTGCATTTACAGGTTGCAGCCCTCTTGCAGGGCATTCCCCTTTTATCAGGGGTACTATATTATAGATAGTATTGAAATAATTATTCCAAAATATGAAAATAAATTATGGACATTTTTCTAATCTTCTTTCTTCCCTTGTATCAGTCTGAATTATCACAGAGCCATACTTGCTCCTGATATAAGACATTCCTACAGGCTTCTTATGATATTTATAGTAATCATCAAAATGTATTATCCAGCATCCCTTATGAGGATTAAATCTAAGACCTAAATCCTTCAGTTCTTTCCTATATGGATAGGTTTCACCTCTTACATATACCCATGTGCCACAAAGCTCTATCTCAAGACCTGCAAATTTTGATAATGCTGCTATGATTGCTCTAAGCTGTTTATCCTTCTCCCAATCATATGCCTGTTTTTGGCGGTCTGTTTGATTTGTATAGGCTTCTGAACTCTCATATGCATATTTAATCTGCTCAAAGAGTTTATCATATTCTGCATTTATCTCCTGCATCATGTCGGTCGTATCATTCTTATTATTGTCTGGATGATATTTAATAAGCAATCTTTTATATGCAGCTCTTAATGTATTAACATCTTTTAAATCTTCATGATTGAACCATTTCATAATCTATGTACCTCACTTTCACAACATATCATGTTCTCTGAAACTAAAATAAGATTGTCCACCAATTACTATATGGTCCAATAACTCAACACCCATAATATCTCCAGCATCTTTCACTTTTTTTGTGTTCACTATATCCTTTTCACTTGGAGTACAATCTTTGGATGGATGATTATGGCAGAGGATAATTCTGGATGCACCTGTTAATAATGCCCTTATGTATATCTCCCTTATTCCCAGAAGGCTCATATCTATTGTTCCTTTTGATAACAAGAAGATACCAAGCAGCATGCCTTTTGTATTGAGGGCAAGCAAATAGCAATGCTCTTCTCCTAATTTATCCATCTCTAATAATTGCATCATTTCTGCAACATCTGCTGAATTGGTTATGCTCTTTTTATCACATTCCAATGCTTTTTCTTCCACCAGCACCATGTGGTAATCATCTGTAATCCTGGTATCATAAAATGTTATTTTCATAATGCATGTACCTCACTTTCATTTAATAAGGGACAAGCACAATTGCCTGTCCCTTCCCTGTCTGGCTTATAAAAGCCATCTATATTAAATTTTTATGCAGGCATATGTTAAACTGCATCATGGAAAGAATAATTTTCCGATCCATCAGAGTTGCACTCTGATGGGGCGGGAGTTTCTTCCTGTTCCACATCCAAATCTGTGTTATTTGGAAGTTCTTCTATCGGAAGTTTCTCCTCTGGATTCCCTTGCATTTCTTTTGATGTATTTTCACTCACACCATCTGACAGCACTTCCTCATTTTCTTCTTTAGCAGCAAGTTTTTCTTCTACCTCTGCTACCATGTCTTTTAGTTCCTCTGGGATTTCAATTTCATGGTATAAGCAGAATGATTTTGTCATAATTGCAAGTCTGCCTTTGATTTTCTCAAGCTTAGTTGAGCCACTGGAGCAGAATGTTTTATATTCTTCCATCAGCTCATCTTCCTGGGTGAAATACTCAAACCATTGTCTGAAAAACATAGGCTTAATCTCTTTATCTTCTGCAATGTCAGCCATGTAAGCAAGCATTGGAATAGAAATTTTTCTCAACTGCTTATTCTTTTCAGGGAATGCATCTGTCAGATACTCAATTGCAGATTTGACAATATCTCTCTGCTTGTCACTGTAATTCTCCCTGATGCCCTCTGAATACTCCAGGATAGAGGTCTCTGAAAAATCTTTGAGTTCAAAATCTGACACATTGTTTGTATCCAGTAACATCATGCCCTGGATAAGCACCTTCTGGTCATCACTTGCCTTAAGCTGTGCTTTAGAGAAGTTACAGCTTGTGGTAAAAAATTTAGTAGTAAGAAGCTCATTGATAAGTTCTGCAATCTCCACACCCACTTTTGCTTTTGCCACCTGACTCTTTGTAAGAGGTGTGCTGTTATTCAGTCTGAAAAAGATTTCCTCTATTTCCCTGTTGCTGCACTCTTCAAAGGCAATGATTTCAAACTTGTATCTTTTGATTTCATACTGAACAGGCTCCTCCAAATCACAGAAGTATTTTCCTGCTATCTGATACTCCACATCCTCAATGGTGATTGATGGGATATTTTCATCAAGTGGAAACTCACCCCAGATGTAACTTAATACACTTGTAAGTCTTTGTTTGCCATCCATGACAAAATAATTAAATATTGGCTTATTCTTCTCATCCAGTTCCTGGCTGTCTTCCCTTAAAACATAAATGTTTGGAACTGGATAATTGGCAAGCATGGAATGAAGCAGCAGACTCTTCTGCTTATCACTCCACTGTTCTGATTTTCTCTGTATGGGATGCTCAAAGGAAAGTACCTTTTTCTCCTCATGCATCCTCTCTATATTGCCAACTGTCCATGATAACTTTGTCTTGTTCATAAAAATTCTCCTTCCACAAAAATCTGCTTCTAAGAAAGAGAGATAAGAACTGCATTCATCATCCCTTACCTCTCCCCTGCAATAAAAAAGGAACTGATAAACACAAACCCTTGTGTCACCACTTCCATACCTGTTTTAATATGTAATTTTTTCCTATTTGAATGGCAGTTCATCCTCTGGATAATCTGGCATGTTCATAAACTCTTCTTCATATGGCATCCTTGATTCAGATTTCTTTCCACAGAACTCTATCTCTTCCACCCTCATCTGAAGGGTATAAATCTTTTTGCCATCCCTGTTTATGTAGCTTCCACTCTGCATCTTTCCATACAATAATACTTCCTTGCCTTTGCAGAGGTTTGCATCCGCTATCTCTGCTGTCTTTCCAGCTGCAAAGCATGGGATATAGTCTGTATGGTAAGAGCCTTCCTCTTTCCATGACCTGTCATCTACTGCCATATTCCACATGGCAAGTGCTGTATGATTGTCATTTTCGGCATACTTCACATTCACATTGTTGGTAAGCCTTCCTTTTAAAATGATTTTGTTCATGCTTTCCTCTCCCTGTCTCTTAAGCAAATCTCAAGTTCAACTCTCTTTATGCTTCCATCTTCTGATATTGTTTTTCCATGGACCACAATGGTATCTGGAATGATGTTTTTCAGGTACTGCATCCTGATGTTCATCCACAACAGGATAAGAATTGAACCTGTTACCACAATCAATACAAATCTGATAAGCATAATGTCTCTCCTCTCATGGAAATAGTGTTATCAGCTCTCCTATAAACATAAGCATGGTCTGATAATACATCCTCTGGTTTAAGCTGTGTTGCATTTACTTCCTTCACCATCTTTGAGAGTGATTCCATATCATCTGTGAACAATGGAAGCAGTATCATCTCATGGACACTTGATGGCAGAATATAGAAATCACTTTCCATCCTGTCTGCAAAATCTTTAAGCAAATCCTTATAAAGGACTGCACCAGCTCCATTCAGATTGTTTTCCACTGTGAGGACATACATGCTGCATATACCATCTAAGATGTCATTCCCCAGCTTTTGTCCGGTCAGATACTCAATCACTGAATCCATTCCTGTTAACTTCTCTTTCTGGAAGTAAGGTGTGTTTTCCATTGCTGTATGGAACAGCTCTTCCTCTCCAGTTCCCCATAATTTTAAATGCTGATTATGGATAAGGATGGTTGCACTTCCTGTGATGCCATTTTCTACAAGGCAGCTATATACCATTGCCAAATCAAGGATTCTTCTGTGAGGCACATCCTTTAAAAGCTCCCTGTTTGCTTCATAGTTCACTATCTTGTAGATTATCCTCTGTCTGGCATTTTCCCATTCTGTAAAAAATGAAATATCTACATTGTGGTCTGTTTTGTTTCTCCTGTATGTTTCCATGATTTCAACCTCACATTGTTCAAGGCTCTTAGCACCTCTTACATAGTTTTCATAGAAGCCATTCAGGTAGATGGTTGGGGAAAGGTTGCTTTCCTCTCTCATGACTGTAAGGCCAGACAGTGTGACACCATTATTCTTGACATAGTTCTGTGTTGCCACATGGTATGCTTGTCCCATTCTCTGCTGTATGCCAAGTCTGATATAGGCACAAAAGCCTTCCAGTGACATGCTATCCTCTCTCTTTAAATTTTCCTGCATAAAAATTCTCCTTCCTGTGCCTTTGGCACATGTAAATTATGTGGCATATGCCACTCCCTTAGTAACCTGTCAATGCATAACCTGTAAATCAGAAACAACCTGTATCTTTTCAACCTGATTTTTGGCTTTACATTTTGTATAAGCCTTTTGCATTGATGTTATATTATAGATGGAAGGGAAATTTTTATAACAAGCATGACTATGATTATAAAATAAAAAAGATAGCAGTTTTTACGCCACTATCCTTGGTTATTTTATCTGTTAAATACTTTATCTCTCCAATAATCATTAATGTCATGGCATGTATCAGGGTATTTGCACACACTATATTGATATGGGTATTTAGGATGCTGTTGGTTATAGGTCTGAAAAAAATCCAATAGTTTTTGCTTTGCTTTCTCTCCACCCTCATCATGGTCAAAGGAAATAACCCACTCCCATTTTTTCATTCTTTTATAATGCTTATCAAGATAATCCATGAATGAATTGATATTTGAAATGCTGTTCAGGCTCACTGCTCTCTCATTATTTTGCACATATGAAAGTGCATCTTCCATGCCTTCACACACATATATTTTATGATTTTTATTTTCTACCCCCTCTGCAAGCCATGTAAAATCAGATGTTCCAAGAGCCTTTTTCATATGTGCCCTATCAAGTGTTTTCTGGATTGCCATATGTCTTTCATCATCAAGGAAAACTGCATATTGCTGTAATTCATAGTCATTGTCATAATCATAGTCAATCAGATATATGATACTGTTTACTCCCTGCCAGTAATTATGCTTTATCTGTATTTTGTTCTTTTTTAAGATCGTGGCAATCCCTTCAAAAAATTTTCCATTCTTCTGAATTGCATTTAGCTCCTGTATCTTTTGGGCATCTGTTTCACCTTTAAGAGCTTTATCAAGGCTTTGCTTGGTGTAGACCTTTGCATTGTAAACATAGGAATCATACAACATAATTCCTCTCTCATGGAGGTAATTTAACTCATATCCTGTCAGTGGTCTGCTGTTACTTAAAATAGTCTGATATGCATTACCCTTTGCAGAATTATTACAATGACTATATTGTGTTGTGCTTGATTGTGGGGCTGCATTTCCCTGTAAAGGTGCCTGGTTATCCAATGCAAGCACCTCTTTTACTGCTTTAGGAAAAGATACAACTCTCCCATCCACCTTTTCACTCAATGCCTGGTAAAGACCTATGGTATCAAAGGTCTTACCACACCCAAAGCATCTGACTGTATTATTTTTTGCATTATAAGAGCAGCTTGGTGTGGAATCCCCATGTTGTGGGGAAGGACAATGCATCATGTTGTCATGTCCTCTCTCCCAATTAAAGTTATCTAATATTTTGTTTATGTCAACATCCTTTGCAGACTGGATGGTTGCTTCATCTATCATATAATTTTCCTCCCTGTCATTAAAATTTCTGTAGACAAACTTCTGTCTACGGCAAAAAACTCTCTAAAGCCTTGATTTTACTAGCTTCGAAGCATTTTTGCATTGATTTTCACCCCATAAATTTGTATATAATAAATATATGTTTTTTGAAACAAAATCTGCTTCTAAAAGAAAAAGGAAGATGCTCTTTTTCTTCTTTAGAAGCCACTTTTATTTAAAATCAGATTTTATCATTTTAAAGATTTCATCCTCTTTTAAATACAATTCATTTCTAATGCTGTCTTTACCCTTAGGCTTGTACATCTGTTTCAGCTTCATCTTTACCTGTCTTTCAGTTGGTATCTTTTTGCTTGATGGAAATGCTTTTTTATATGCAGCTATCACTTCTTCTGCAAGTGTATCATTAAGCTTGTAGCAGGTCTGCTTTCTTGAGGTGAGCAGACAATAGATTACCACCTGTAATTTATCCTTTAACTGCTTGCTGTATAATGGGATGCTTCCAATATCTGTATATTTCATTCTGTCTAACATCTGGTTATTGATGATGACCTTGCATGCATTCTTGTACTTTGTGACTTTTGCCTTTTTGCTGCTGTTTTTCAATATTCTAAGGCATATCCCTTTGGAAACCCCTGCCTTATAAAGGTCATCTGCAAGACTGGTAATAGTTCCCTGTTCTCTTATCTTTTCCACCATTTCATTTCCATCTGGTGTACGCACATAGACACTGTAATGCTCATACATGAGTGAATCAAAATAGGCATCATCACAGGCAACACTTTTCCTTATCTCATCTGTAAGTCCAAACCAAATCTCATCTATTGACATCTTTCCAGGTCTCACATTTTTTGTGATGTTTTCTATAATGTCAACTGGAAGTCCCATTCTCTGCTCCAGTTCTTTTTTAAGCTCCCTTGTACTGAAAAAATATTGTCTCTGAAACATCTGATAGCTTAAAAGGAATAATATTCTTTTGTCTGCCACCAGTTTTCCATCCTCATAGCTTAAGCATTCCTTCAGTTCTCCCATGGAATCTATTGCAGCTCTTGTAACCTGTGCCATCAGCTTCTGGTCCATCAATTCTATCTGCCACATGGCATAATCTCCATTCACTTTTTCCTCTTCTGCCCTGATGGAATTTAAAATATCCAGTTTCTTCTGCATAATGTCATGGAAACACATTATCTTCTTATAATTCTCTGATACAATATCTGTGACGCTTTTAAAAGGACTGTTTGGAAACATCATTGGTTTCCCATCCCTGCAATAAGCATTATCCCTTGTAGTTCCACCAGTCTCCATATACATATGGTCTTCCAGTATCTTTCTTCCTACCTGAATGCTTACCTTATAGATGCCATCATTTAAGGAATCCAGCTTGTCTGTATCTGAAACAAGAATGACATCATCTACCACTTCCACCTGATTTAAGCTACACACAATTCCATTTGCATCTGATATGTCCACCTTTGCTTCCTTCATCTTAGGAAGTATGATTGTTGCACACTTGATGGATTTTGATGCTGTTCTTCTTGCCCTGTTTAAAAACTGTTCTATCAGGTCAACACTTATGTTTCTGTCTGTCACTGCAACAAACATCTGTGCATTATCCGGGTAATCAACAATATTGACTCCCTCCCCAATAACAGAGGTGCTTAATATCCCCTTCAGACTTTTGCTGTCTATCTTGGAATTTTCTGCAATATCCTGATAGACCGCTGTCTCCTTGTCTTCATTTGTAAGTCTTACAATGCCGTCATCAAGGCTTTGCATCAAGTAGCCTATCTTTTTCTTGCTGTTTAAAAGGATGATTGGGAATACCTCTGAAAGATTGATGGTCTTGATATATTCCAGCACATCATCCACAAATAATATTCGCAACTTATCCATTGCCGGCTTCTTCTGTCTGCTCATGAACTCTATTATTCTGTTATAGTGGAAAAGAGCCATGGCATATGGTGTTGCTGTGATAAGTATTGTGTTTTGAAACACTTTCTTTTCAATTCCATGAATCATGGTTCTTATGCCATCTTTTCTGAACAATTGCTGATTTGCAAGATTATGGCACTCATCAATGATGAGGATGCATTTTTTGTCTACTCCCAAATCATTTTTGAGATGGACTATCCAGCTCTTAACATCATCCACCTTCTCATAGGTGCAGCATATAATACTTGCATTCTTATCCAGGTCATCACCACCGATAAATCTGCTTACATCCTTTTCATTTCCAACCTGTATGGCTACTGTTCTGGTTGGCACTGCAAATACCACCATAATGTCATGTCTTCCTGCAACCAGCTCTCTTGCCCTCATAAGAAATGATGCTGTCTTTCCAGACCCAGTAGGACTAATGCACAATTGGATTCCTTCATCATTTAACATTCCATCCAGTACCTGCTCATTTGCCTTGTTATCAAGGATATAAGTGTCATACTGGTATTCCTCTACCTTTTTGCAGGCATATCCATCTTTATAAAAAATATCTCTGATTACAGAGGCATCCTTTTTTACTCTCTCACCTTTCATTCCCATTGCTTTTTCTCCATTCTGATAAAAATAAAAAAGGCATTACAATAAGTACACTAATCCAAAAATATCACTACATACCAGCAGCAAATATCCATAGGATATTTGCTGATCATGAGTGCATCTTCTTTTCATATTGTCAAAATGATAGCTTCCATGATAATTCATGGAGTATACATTATGACTTACCTATTGTAATGTCTCTATTCTTTAAGACTAATTGTGAAAGCTTATCCGCTTTATAAGCTTACAATACCGCACACAAAACATCTTGTCAATATTTTTTGTGCACTATCTATAATTATTTTCCTGTATAACTTATTATTTTTTGTATAATAAGTACATAGTTTCTATAACCATAAACTATTTTCTCATTATGAATGTAAAAGCATTTTTGCTATCATTTCCGCTATATCAGAATCTATTACCTCAAGATGTGGAAGGCTTGCAATCAGATTATCCTTTCGCATATTGGTAAGCCTGCGCACTTGATTCTGACTGACATTCTTTCCTTCATTCTCTAATTTATTTACCGCCCACACTACTTCCTTTGCCCAATACTGCTCCTGTGTTTCATAATACTTCATAACCACTTCCGCACTTTTCGGTAGTAATTGCAGTCTTTTATCAGGGAATCCTAAAATTTTTGATACCGCAGCCATATTAACCCTTCTTGGCCTATCTCCCTCCTGTCCCTGTAACTCTTTAATTGCCTTTTTCACTAATGGCAATGTAGCTTTATCAATCTCCGCCCAATCCTGCTTTTTGACACCACATTTTCTATGTGTTTCTTTTTTATGAGAATATTTTCCATAGCTGTTCTCACCAATAGGCTTGACCACATTGTATGAAGCATTTAATCTTTTTGCTATTTCCGGGTATTTCAAGCCTTGACTCTGTAATTTCTTTACCTTTTCATCAAATATCTGCTCCTGTGACTTATCTGGTAATTTCATGTTACACAAATCTTCAATGGAATTTCCTTGGAACATAGCCATCTGGCATACTTCAAAACAATTAAATCTATATCCATTAAAAATCTTTTGCATCTGCCATAATTCACTTAAGCCCTCACCAGATAAACTTTCATAAAATGCAAGAAAATCTTCTGCAAATAGTCTTATATTTCTCTGCTCTCCTCTGACCGACACATACTTTGTTCCATATAACCTGCTATGAAGAAATTTACCAGCTTCAACATCATTTTCCATAGCCATATCAGCCTGAAACACTTCCCATATATATTGGACCAGCTTTATCTCCAACTCATTTCCATATGTAATATTATCAATTTCCTTTATTTCAAATTCTGCCGTTGTCAAATTAGGACTTGCCTTCGCATTTATCATTATGGAACTATTCATCAGGCTGCACCCATGCTTTGGGCAAAAATTCACTCCCACCATCTGATGAGCCCTATGCCAATAAGTTTCTCCATAAACATTTCTGTCCTCTTTTGCACACAATGGACAATACCTTAAATATCTGGCTTCACCATTCTTCTGTTTTGAAATTGCAAGCAGATTACTATAATCACCACTCATATTACAAAGTGCTTCAAATCCTTTAATCCTTCTTTCTTTTGGCAGAAATCTGGCATAATAGGGAAACATTGTATGTTTTTCTATTAATCTCTCAATACTCATATCTTCGCACACTAACTGTAATATCTCTGGTTTTAATTCATTGATAAATCCTATCTCTGGCCTTGCTCTTTTATTTATAAACAAATCTTCCGCGCAAAATATATAATTGGAATAACCGCAGCCCTGATGAAATCTTGCAAGCAAACTATAAATCAGTTCATCTGGATAAATTTCAGGAAAATATGCAATCCCCATGTTTTTACCCCCTTTCCTATACCGCAACTTCTGTAATAGATATTTTTCCATGTAACAAATCAACCATATCCACATTACATTTTTTTGCCTCTTTCATCAGTTCCACAAAAGACCACTTCATATCTGTTCCATTACCTATCAGATGCACTTCTGCAAGATCAGTTTCCATTACATTTTTTTCTTTCTTCTCAATATTCTCGCTAATACCTTTCATGGAGGTATGCTTTTTTCTCTTAGAAGCAATCTTTTTCATGCTTACTTCTGGCTGGACATGCATATGTAACATTTCCATCCTCTGATATGCAGATTCCAATGCCTGTATATCAATTATCTCCCTTCCATCCAAAATGCTTATCTCCTGTGATGTATAAAACAAAAATATTACATGTGCCAATATTCCAGATGAATGCTGATATAACCAGTTAGTGACTGGTTCTGTAAGTTCTTCATATTGTTTCACATATTGGAACTTCCACAAGGTATTACAAAACCTCTTAAAATACGCATTATATTCACATTTGGAATAAGAAAGTCCCAGTGTTCTTCTTGCCAGATAATCTTCACTCTCAAAAAATGGTTTTATCTCAGGAGTACCAACAAATACGATGCTGATGCCACTTTCATTCAGCAGCTCCGTTAACATGGAAACTAATTGCATCCCTGCCCTATGTTTGATTAGATTTTGTATCTCATCAATGCAAAGCACTGCTACATGATTCAACAGCACTTGTGCTGTTGAAATAAGCATGGTGTTTATATTAGCTTTTGCCTTTACCATTTTTTCGTAATAAGAAGTTCCAAGAGAAGTATCAATTCTTTTTAAGATAGAAAACAACATACTCTTTGCAGAGCAATCAAAAGGGCATTGCACACTGATTACAGGAATTATTCTGCAAAAAGGATGCTCCATTTCAATTATATTTTCCCCACCCATAAGCTCTATTGCCTTTTCAATTGCACTTGTTTTTCCTATTCCACTACATCCAATAATGCTAAAGCTGTCACTGCCACCTATAATGCCACCAAAAGAAGGTGGTGTACCATTTGCACAGCCCCTTAAATTCTCACCATTAAGATTCCTCTGCTGTATTACAAGTTTGCTCTCTTTCTTCTGTAATGACTTTACCATGGCAAGATAAAGCTTTGTGTAAATCTCCACACTCATATCAGATGGAAGATAAAAAGAATTTATTTTGTTCAATTCCAGCAATCTGACGCTCGCACTTTCTTTCCTTATATTTTCCCCGTAATCAGGAAAAATGGTCATTTTATCCTTTAACTGTTTACCAACCAGCATAGGTTCTAATTTTTCCATGATATTCCATTCACTCTTATACATTTGATGCCACCTCTTTCACATGATTTTTATGTGCCCTCATCTGTTCTCTCTGCCTGTTGTTCCGGATACCCTTTATGGATGGTTTTGCACATTCTGTAGAAGTTTCTGCTATCACCTGAATTGCCTTTGCCAATTCCACCTCTGCTTGTGTTTTCTGCTTCTCTTCTGTTTTCACCAGTTTTCTTTGCTTTGTTTTCATTTGTAATACTTCATCCAGACCTTTATCCCTGTATCTGCTCTCAATCAAATCAAATTGTATGTATGCTCCATTTTCTATCAGCCATACATGATTGGAACTATCCATGTCATATGCAACCTCACATTCCTTCCCCTGTAAATATTCTTCCTTGAATAATGGATTGTGGTAATGCATTCCATTCACTGCAAGTCCATATCTGCTGAATTTTCCTATTGTTCTTGGAAGAAGTACCTGTATGAGTTTTTCTCCTGTTACATCCATAAAATTTGCTCCAAGATTATCACATGCCCATTTCCACACATGACATGGAATAGGTTTTACCTCTGCTTCAAGCATATCCTCTGTAAAAGGAAATCTTTCCAATATCCTGCTGGAATTATAAAAAATAATGCAGTGCAGGATGACCTTTTCAAAATCATTCATGGTAAGACAGGCATCCTTCCGGTAATCATGCACACCCCTTTCCTGAAAATCTGTTTCTATCACACCTTTTCCCTTTAAGATTGGTTTGAAATAATTTTGTAGGGCATTAAAACATTGCTCTACCGGTCCTTTCTCATCAGCACGAAAAGACTTCAGGTTGATAAGTTCTACTCCAAGGTCTGTTATCTGTGCAAAATTTTCTCCCTTATACTCACTTCCCTGGTCTGTCACAAGCTTTAAGGGTAATTGCCTGGATGGCCATTGTTCTTCCTTAATCTCAATGCCATATTTTCTGCAATGCTTCACCTTATCAGCAATTACATTGAGCATAAGGTTTCTTAAGGAATAGATACCGCCTTCCCATGAAAGTGAATAACCACAAATCACTCCTGAATATGCATCCACACACAATGTTAAAATAGGTCTTCCAACAATTTCCCCACTCTCATTCACAAGGTAAATGTCACAAACTGTTGCATCCAGCATTCCCATTCCAATTGTTGGTGCAAATGCCTGCACTCCATCCCCTGTCAATGGTCTCTGGTTTCTCTGATAATAAGACAGACCATTCCTGCCGATGTATTCTGTTTCCTTTTTATTGTATTTCCGATAAAAATATCTGAACTGATAGTATGATGGATATTGCTCTCTCAATGTTCCATCTGCATTGCAATAAAAATGCTGCAACATAAGAGTATAGCAATTCTTCAATGTTCTTTTCTTGGTTGTGTAATACCATTTGTTCAGGGACTTTCTCATATTCTTTTCATCTGCACTAAGCTTCTTCTCTGCTTTTTTATACCCTGGTGCAAGACTTCTGACATCCATTGTTGCCAGATACTCACATAAATAATTTCTGACCGTCTGCTTGGAAATGCCATATCTTTCTGATGCTCTTTTGATTGCTTCTGTTCTCATGCTCTCCTCTGAAAGAAAAGGAAGAATACCTGAAATCATGTTATATCTCTGATATGCTGTTTTTCTGCTCTCCCCCTCCATGGCATCTATTATGTCTATTGCTTCTGCCATTCTTTCTTCCTCTTTTTCCACACAATCAGATAATTCCTCATATGTTTTCCATACCGGCATAGTCTTTTTTACATAATCAAGCACTAGCACTTTTTCTTTCAAGTCCAACACCCTATATATTTTTTCTTCTGCTCCAACTTTTCCTTTTAGAAGCATTCCTTTTCTCATATCTGCTTTGTTCATGAGCCTACACCTCTTCTTCTATCACAATGCCCCAATCACTCACACCATGGGACTTCCAATAGTTTCTGCTTGCATCCAAAAGCTTTGTTGTCATTGGCTTTGTAAGATGCTTTCTGCTCACACATTCCCTTACCATAAGGTTTCCATCGGCTTTTGTTATAACAAAATCAGATGTATATGCCCCTTCTTCTAATCCTTGCAACAATACATTAACTTGGAACGACTTCACCTCTTCTGCTTCCGACAATAGATTTGCATAGGCATATTGAATTGCATCATAAGTTTTACAAACATCATCACACTTATTCACATACCTCTTTGTACATTTTGCTCCTTTGTAATTCTTTTTCCTCATAAAATGCCACCTTTCTTTCCGAGGAATACAAGAGTAGGAAAATGCCAAAAATGAGCTTTAGTTTTTGGCAAAATGCCAAATTTGCGATTTTTGGCAAAACGCCAAAAACGTGAATCCTTGGAAGCCTTGATTTTAGGGCATCCCCAAAAACGGATTTTGCCAAAAATGAAATCTCCATATATTCGGGCAACCCTCTTTATCCTCAAAAGGCAAAATC
>ULWU01042067.1_pt1 | contig 24678 bp, 19 predicted proteins | sample 1960661 | NCBI WGS metagenome assembly ULWU01 (sample SAMEA4835821, study PRJEB28245) | human gut metagenome | biome: gut microbiome; material: fecal sample | place: Denmark | collected 2008
TGTATTTGAAATATCAGATTATGTATAGACAGACAAATTTCTGTTTATAAAACTGATAAAGGAAAGCAGGTGCGTTTTTATGGATAAGATTACAACAATCAAACAAAGTGCTAAGAGTCATAATATTGCTGTAACGCTTTTGTGTGATACTAATCATTATCTTACATCAGACTATTCAGAAGTGGTATATGTGGGTGCCGGAGCTGATGCGGTTGATTTTAAGTTAATAAGCCTTTGTAAGATGGGTGATCTGGTAGTTACGCAGGACTATGGTGTAGCTGCCATGGCATTAAGTAAGGGTGCATATGCCATTCATCAGTCCGGGAAATGGTATACAAATGAAAATATTGATCTTATGTTAATGGAGAGACATATAAGTAAGAAGGCAAGGCGGTCAAGCAGTAAAAACCACATGAAAGGTCCAAGAAAAAGAAGTGATAAGGATGATTTAAACTTTGAAGCCTCTTTTGAGAGACTAGTGGAAAAGCATCAACACTCGGATACCAGCCGGATGTCTGGAAGAGCTGGAGTTAAATAAAAATTAGGAGACAGATATATGAATTTTGAATTAGCATGCCTGGAGGATTTTAATGAGATAGAAAATCTCTATTGGGATTTAATAGGCAAAAGCAAAGAAGAACCTTCTTTTCCTGACTGGAAAAAGGGTGTACATCCTTCAGCAGATTTTTTAATGGCTGGTATTGTTCAGAAAGAGTTGTTCGTATTAAGAGATGAAGGAATAATTAAGGCGTGTGCCATAGTTAACAGTAATTCTAATAAAGAGTATAAAAAGGTAGCGTGGAAAGTAAATGAAAGAGATAATAATGTATGGATAATCCATGCTCTTGCAGTGCGATATGAGTACCGCGGTATGGGTCTTGCTACTCAATTTGTAAAAAACTTAATATCATATGCTAAGTTAGAAAACATAGAAGCCATTCATCTTGATGTAATAGATAAGAACACACTAGCCGACAAGTTATATATCAGAGCTGGTTTTAAATATGTAAGTACTGAAAACATTTTTTATGAGGTAGTTGGAAACAGGCAGTTTAGAATGTACGAGTATGTGATAGAGTAGAAAGTATTAGAAATACGCATATAATGTGCATTATCTGTCTTATAGGAAGCTATAATGAAAAAATCATAGTAAAGAAGGAATGGTTGTGAATATAAGATATGCAACAATGGCTGATTTAGACGATATTGCATCGGTTGAATCCGAGTGTTTTCCTGTTTTAGAGGCAGCAACTAAAGAAGAATTTGAGCAGAGAATAAAATATTATGGAAATCATTTCTGGCTTATGTTTGATGATGATAAACTCATTGCGTTTGTAGATGGTTTTGTTACGGATGAGGCTAATCTTACAGATGACATGTATGAAAATGCATCAATGCATAATGAGAATGGTGCATGGCAGATGATTTTTGGTGTAAATACTCTTCCTGAATATCGCAGATGTGGATATGCGAAAGAGCTGATTAAGAAGGCTATCTTAGATGCCGGAAAACAGAACCGAAAAGGGCTTGTATTAACATGTAAAGAAAGCCTTGTTCCATATTATTCCAAGTTTGGATTCGTTGATGAGGGGATAACAGATAAATCCACTCATGGAAATGTTCTGTGGCACCAGATGAGATTGGATTTTAAATTAAGAAATAATGGAGTAAATCCTTCAGATAACAAAAATGTGACCGCGCATAAAACATTTAAAGCCGACAGAATACTATCATATTTTAAAGAAGAGTGGAAGGTACTGCTTATAATAACCGTGTCAGGTGTTATATACAATCTTGGACTTTTGCTTGGACCATGGTTTGAAGGAAAAATGGCAGGCTGTCTTATAGATATATTGGCAAAGAATGCTGTATACAAGGATATGCTTATACTTGTTATTGCATATGTGATTTCAATTGGAGTAGTTCAGGTATCAAGATATATAAAACGTTTTTATGTTCGTAGATTCGCCAATAATGTTAATAGAAGAATGAAGAAAATATTATATGGAACACTTGTATTAAAGAGCAGGACAGAGCTTGAAGGTGAAGGTATGGGTGATATTATGACAAAGGCCATACTTGATGTAGATGATTGTGCTGAGGGCATGAGAAAGTTTACAACAGAGGTGTTTGATACAGGCGTAGCGCTGGCTGCATATGCAGGAATGCTGCTTGTATATGATGTAAGGCTGGCACTTATTGCAATGATATTTCCACCTATATCTTATATCATTGCTGAAAAGATGAAAGTAATAGTCCAGAAAACAGGTTCTGAGTATAAAAAACAATCTGGTATCCTTAGTAATGCAACACTTGACAGAGCAACCAATGCTATAACCTACAGAGTTTATGGCAGGGAAGCTGACAGAAAAAATGCGTACGAAGATAATCTGGCTGAGTATGAGAAATCAGCTATTTATGCTAATATATGGAATTCTTCTCTTACACCATTATATAGAATAATATCAATGATGGGCATTTTATTTATATTATATTTTGGCAGCAGAAATGTACTTGGAACAGGATGGAGAACCTGGGATATTGCAGCATTTACAACATTCCTGGCCTGCTTTATAAAGTTATCTGATAAGTCCTCGAAGGCGGCGAAGCTGTTTAATGCAGTTCATAAGGCACAGGTTTCATGGAAACGTATTAAGCCGCTTATGATTATTCAGGCTAAGGATACAGATTGTAAAAATCAGACATCAGGAAGGCTTGATGTACAAAATTTAAGCTTTACATATCCAGATGGAAAAAATGTATATAATGGTATTTCCTTTACTGCAGAGCCGGGACAGATCATAGGTGTTACAGGTCCGGTTGCTAGTGGTAAGTCAACCTTTGGAAGGACATTTTTGTGTGAATATTCATATGAGGGAAGTATCATGTATAATGGATGTGAGTTAAAAAATGCTGCAGATAATGAGAGAACAGGAATAATAAGTTACCTAGGACACGATCCGGAGCTTTTCAATGATTCAATAAAGAATAATATCCTACTTGGTGATAATAAAGACGTAAACGAGTATCTAAAAGCAGTATGTATTGATAAAGAAGTTGAGGCTATGGAGCAGGGAGCAGATACCATTATAGGCAGTGGGGGCGTGAGATTGTCTGGAGGACAGGCACAAAGAATTGCATTAGCAAGAACTTTATGCCATAAAAAGCCAGTTTTTATACTTGATGATCCATTTTCAGCACTTGATAAGAATACAGAGGAGCAGATATATAATAATCTTAGAAAAATGACGGAAGGTAGTATCGTTATTATTCTGTCTCACCGTTTGTATATGTTTCCTAAGCTGGACAAAGTTATATGGCTTGATGAAGGTAGTGCCAGAGTAGGAACGCATGATGAACTTATGTTGGAATGTATGGCTTATAGACAGTTAAATGATGCAGCAAATGCAATGAGTGAAGATACTGTTTCATATGAACAACGTAAGAATGTCAAAGGGGTGGTGGATAAGCATGAGTAAACATAATAGTAATGTTGATAATGGCGGCAAAGTACTTAGTGTAGGCTCAATAATATTGCACACTACAATAAAGAAAAAGTGGCTTTCACTTGGTATTATAACAGCAGTATGTGGTGCAGTTATAACTGCACTTTATCCACCGCTTGTACTTGGAAGAATAGTAGATACATTGGCAGCAGGATGTCAGGTTCCTTTATATCTTATATTTCTTTATATGGTATTTAATGTGATCACAGGTCTTATGGAGGCTGCAAGGGAAGGACTTCTTACTGTATTTGGTCAAAAGATAACGCATGCTCTGCGTAGTGGCCTTATGGAGCATTTTACCAGACTGACAGCAGATTCATTAAACCGTCAGGAGCCGGGAGCTGTAGTGTCAAGATTCGTTGGTGATGTTGATACTGTAGAGAATCTGTTTACCTCAGGTATAGTCAGTATGTTTGCGGATACATGTAAGATAATAAGTATTCTTGCAGTTATATGGTTCAGAAATAAAGGGCTTGCAATATTATTGCTTATATTACTGCCATTTATATTCTGGTTTACAAGATATGTGCAGAGGAATATGCTTGAAGCCCAGCTGCGAAACCGGCGTGCAGTAAGCAAGGCTTCGGGACATGTACCGGAAACACTACGAAACATCCGTACAATACATAATCTTGGCAAGGAAAAGTATATGGAGAAAAAATATGATGAATATATAGGTGACAGCTATAAGGCTATGGAAAAGACTAACTTTTACGATGCGATATATTCACCTGTTATTCTTATACTAAATGCAGTTGTAGTAGCGGTAGTTATGTTGTTTTCTGCATCGGGCAATGCAAAGGCTCTTAGCCTTTTTGGAATGTCAGCAGGTACGGCGGTAGCTGTTATTAACTACATATCACAGATATTTGCACCAGTTGAGAGCCTTGGTATGGAAATCCAGACTATACAGTCAGCAATTGCCGGTGTAAGAAGAATAAATGAATTCTTTGCACTCACAGCAATTGAAGATGTTAAAGCTGATGTTAAAGCTGATGTTAAAGAAGATATTAAGGCGGATTTTAAGTCTGATGTAAATGCAGATATTAATGCTGTGTTAGAAACACAGACAGCTAACGTCAATAATAGTGAAGGATTAAAAGCTGGAAAAGCCAGCACACCATATGTCCAGTTTAATAATGTAACTTTCGGATATGAAGCTGACCATATTATAATTAAAGATAAGAGCTTCAATGTTGATATGGGTGAACAGGTTACACTGCAGGGAAGGACAGGTGCGGGAAAGAGCACAATATTCAAGCTACTTTTAGGCTTATACAGGCCTTTAAAGGGACAGATACTAATTGATGGAATCGATTCTTATAATATACCTGATAATAAGAAAAGAAGAATATTTGGTTATGTTGAACAGACATTTCATATGGTGCCAGGAACAGTTAAAGACCAGATTACATTATATGATGAAGCTATATCTATGGATGAGGTTGTGAATGCAGCCAGGCTTGCAGGACTTCACGATACAATTATGAGCTTTGATAAGGGATATGATACATCCTGCACACAGGAAATATTTTCGCAGGGACAATGGCAGTTATTGTCTATTGCAAGGGCAACTGCAGCTAATCCACAGCTTCTGCTTTTAGATGAGATAACTGCTAATCTTGATGCTGATACAGAAAGAGAAGTACTAAAGGCATTAAAAAATGTATCTGAAAACAGGACTGTTATATCAATCTCACACAGGGTTACAGCTAGAACAGGAAGAGTTATAAACTGTTAGGACAGCGTTGTGTCTGTGACATAGCATGAAGAAGCTAGAACAGAAATGATTATTAGAAATTGAAATTTCCAGATGAATATGTATAATAGAGAAAAAAATTATGTCAGTTAGTCGGCTTTTTTCATGCCTATTTTTATACATAGCCGGTTCTGTAAAATGGATTGGTTATTATATTTTTTGAGGAAAGAACAACCAAGACATCAGGGAGATTTAACTTGCGGTGGAGTAAGTCGTAAGATATAATCAATATATATTGATATAAAGAAGGTGATACAATGAAAATTGATTTTCTAGAGTTAACAAATTTCAGGAATATTCATAAGCAGAAGATAATCTTTGAAAATAAAAATTTTGTTGTACTAATAGGTGATAACGGAAGTGGAAAGACCACAATATTAGAGGGTATTACAAAGGGATTTGTGCCTGTATTAAGATCTATAAATGCAGAGGCAATGAAACAATGTGATCTGACCAACAATGATATAAAAAGTGGCATGAATAGTACAGGGGTTACATTGGGGATTACACTGGATAATGAAAAATATGTTTGGACGAACAAGCGGAGACTTTCATCACAGCAGCCATTTGAAAATATTGGAGAGCAGCAGAAGGAAAGAATCAAGGGATTAAAAGAATTAAAATTAAGATATGCTCAATGTGTTGAAGATAAGAAATTACCGTTGGTTCTTTATTATGGAACAGACCGTATCATAAGAGATGTTCCGGTAAGAGGACATATAAAAGATTTTAAGGTGACAGATGCATTAAGAAATTGTTTTGATAATGTAAATTATTTTAGGGACTTTTATGATTGGTTTAAAACAGAAGAAGACATTGAACTTCGTGGACTTCGGGAAAATCCAGAGTATAAGAATCCAAAGTTAAATTGTGTTAGAGAAGCATTGGAACGAATGATTAAAGGATATTCCAATTTAAGAATAGAGTTATCACCTTCCAGAATGGTGATGACAAATTCTGAGGGAATAGATTTAGAAATCGATCAGTTAAGTGGTGGGTATAAAGCAGTATTATCTGTAATAGCAGATATTGCCAAAAGATTATCCATAGCAAATCCTGAATCTTCAAATCCACTGGAAGAAGAAGCAGTAATTCTGATAGACGAATTGGATTTACATTTGCATCCAAAATGGCAAAAAGAAATAGTGGCAGATTTAAAGAGAACATTTCCAAATTGCCAATTTATTATTTCGACACATTCGCCATTTATAATACAGTCATTAGATGCAGATGAGCTGTTTGATATTAAATCAATGAGCTTTGCAGAAGAAAAGGGTAATTATAAAGGGTGGAGCATAGAGGAAATCCAGGAACATAAAATGGGTGTGGAACCGAAGACTACTATTTTTAATGATTATCTGGAACGATTTTCTTCAGCAATAGATAATGAAAATTATGATGTTGTAAAAGAACTTTATGAAAAACTGAAGGAAATGGTAAGTCCTGACAGTAATGAAAGCAGAGTATTAAAATTAGATATGGAGATGGCTGAAGCAGATGATAAAGCTTGATCGAGGAGAAAAACCAGCAGAACTTACAGACGAGGTTTGTGAAGAATTAAAAAAGTTATATGCTGAAGATAATGACAAAGATGTGTGGAACTCGCCTAAAATAAAAGAGCCATTAAAAAAGGCTATACTTGAAATGAGTCATGATAAATGTTCCTATTGTGAGTGTAAATTAGGAATAGAATCAAAAGATGTAACCATTGACCATTTCTATCCTAAATCTGAAAATCCAGATAAAGTTGTTGAATGGGAGAATCTTTTTCCTGCCTGCTTAAGATGTAACAGAACGAAAAGCAAGCGAGAAGAACAAATTATTAACCCTTGTAATGATGAGCCTAAAGAATATTTAGGAGTAAGAAATATAAACCGTTATAGGTTGAAAGGAATAGATTCAGAGGGGATTGGAAAAAATACAATAGATGTGATTGGTCTTAATGACGTAAGTAGAGTAATTACTCCACGAATGGTTGCTTGGGAAATATTAAAAGAGAGATTGGTAGAGATAGAAGAAGATTTACAAGATGGAGGATACAAGAGAAAATATAAAAACAGGTTACGGAAGATAATGGAAAACTGTTTACCGGATACAGCATACGCAGCAGTTAAGGCAACGAATCTGCTAAATGATGAAAGTTATAATGCAATAAAGAATATTTTGATTGCAGAAAGTCAATGGACTGATGACATGAAAGATGTGGAAATAGGAATAGAAGAAATAGCATTAAAATTAGTTTAATTGCAATGGCAGATAGCCGATTGGTTCAATATGAGTCAGTCGGCTTTTTTCATGCTCATTTTTATACATAGCCAGTCCCGTAAAAAGGATTGGCTAATCAAATTTTTCGAGGAAGGAGGAGGAAACCATATGACCAAGTGTAAAGTAATCGCCCTTGCCCAATATTACTGTACATGGACTCAGACCACATGTTGGCGACCATTTTGATCTAGCTAGGAATTCCTCTGTTTAAAATATCTGGTCTGTTGACGTATTGGAACCATTTATAGAGTCGGTTATTCCAAAAGAGTAGGAAAGCCAGTATTACGATTATTCAGATACAGTAGAAATTGACTTGATTATAGAAGAATATTTCCACGCAGCATGATGAAAAATAGAATAGTAGTGATAGAAAAAAGTACAAATAAGAATCGAACATTTGTACTTTTCTTACATTCATCTATATACTTTTAAAAAATGTCTGATATAATAGGGACTGTTACAAGAAAAAACCAGTAAAAATATGACAGACAGAACCGGAGCCTGTTATCATCAGGTATTTCTAGGTGCTGTTTTATCCGCAAAAATGAATTTTGTGACTTTTATTCGTAACGAGACAAAAATAGGCATTTCGTTACGAATCTGATTACGAATTTTTGGCTGATATTGGTCGTAATAAAAGTCACAAATGGAGGAATTTACCAAGAATGAGACCAAATTAAAGGCTCCATATAAGCCAACCGGAGATCAGCCACAGGCGATTGCAGAGCTTGTAAAAGGGTTCAAGGAGATGTTCCCCGATAACGCAGTGTAATATTTTGTCTCCTAGTAGACGGAGGTCGAAAAGTAGGTGGTATTTTGTAGTATGTCGGTGGTTGAACATCCAGATGTTGTGGAAGTGGTAGTGGTGAGAGTATAGGTAAAAAGTGGGCGGATGAAGAGGTTTTGTGACTTTTCATTGCCTGCTTTTTGATTATAATTAAAGATATAGTGTATGAACATAAAATACTTGTTATAATTTATAAGAAATATAAATATGACAGGTAGGCTGGTAGCAATTATGTGTGAGAGAAAAGGAGTAATGTATGATTGTATATCATGGATCAACAGAAATTATAAAAAACTAGATACAGTATATTCGAAAAAGTATCTGTTTTTGGTTGAGAATTTTATATTAGAAGCCAGTGAGAATAGAACATAATGAATTTTTAAAGGGCTTCCTGATAGATGGGAAACTTTTGAATCGACTGAAGAGAATTAAGTGTTTTACAAGATTATGTTGGTGACAGTTTTTTAAGAGGAAAAACTTTAATGCGGTGAAAAGGAGAAATGTTAAAACTTGAAAAATCGACAAATGATGACAATTTATTGAAAGTTATGTGTATTATATATGTGAGAAAAAAGTATTAAATATAATTAAAAGGAGTACAACTGTGGAAAATGTTTTTGAACATGATGCGATTCCAACATGGAGCGGGTTTATATATCAAGGAAGAATAGCAGCTTATTTAGCAATTAAAAAAATAATTGAACTGAGGGATGACAATAAAGTATCAGAAGTAGATAAATATGCAATAGAAATGGAAAAATGTGAAGATATAGCAATTGTATATCAGTGCGAAAAAGAAAAGCGGGAGTACATTTCTATTCATCAGGTAAAAAATGAAAAAGAAAATGCACTTGGTGCGTATAAGAAGCCTTTAATTCAGCTTATGTTAGAAAAAGGTTATTATACAAAAGATAATGGTGATGCGCCCGATGCATATCTTCATATAGCGAATAGGGTAAGAATACAAAATAAGGATTTTGAAACAGAGTATTTAGAAAATATTAAAAATTGGAAACAGAAAATATTGAATTATTATAATGCAGTTGATGAGGCATGTAAAAATTTCACATACAATCCCCATTTTTATGAGGAGTTGCTAAAAGCAATAGATACAGAACCTATTGGCATAGATAGAAGTGAATATAAGAAGCGATATAATGCGGTGATAACATATTGTAAAAAAGTGATGGAGAATAATGACTCTAAGGATATTCTTAAATTGAAAGAAGAGTTGGAAAATTTGAAAGATTATTTATTAAACAAATTTGCAGTGCCTAATATTAGCAATGAAGTAACAATATATGAGTATGATACTGGCTTAAAATATTTTGATGCAACGAAAATATTTGATGAGATAGTGGGATTAGTGGAAAAATATAAAGGAACAGTTGAAGGATGGTCTAAAGAGCAGTATAAGTATTTAGCTGATAAAATATTAAATTATATAGATAAAACAATTCTTGAACGGCATAAAAAATTACAAGAAAATAATGGTGTAGTAAAAGAAATTTCATTAAGTACAATAAAAGATATAATGGATAGCGTTATTGAAAATAATGAAAAGGAGGCAAATGTATTAGCTTTAAAGAGAGGGTATATAGAGACTTTAGAAAAATTTTGTGAAAAATGCAAACGAAGTAATGATTATACGTGTCAGGATATTGGGTGTAAATTACAACAAGCGGAATATAGAAAAGAAAATTTAAATGAAGAGGATTTTGTCAAGTTTTGCTACAATTTGAGACCGGAGTGTGAAAAGAAAATAGAAGACAGGGCGTGTATAGCTGATTTAGGCAATAAGGATGGATTAATAGAATCCGTTTTTCCAATAATAAAAGAAATACCATCGGAAAGATTTATGAGCAAAGAAGACGAGAGACAATTAAAGGTTAGAAATTATGATAAAACAGCATTTATAACGGCAATCACTAATTCGGATGCGGAGGATACTGTATTAGGAATTGAGCAGGCAATGGATAAAAATTCAGTTATGATAGAATCTATTTTTGATGCGGATCAGCTTGTAACTACGAGGTTAGAAGCTGAGGAAAATATTTGGAATCAGAGTTGTATAAAAATCCGCAGCGATGAAATTGGAGATGGTCAAAATGTTGAAAATAGAGATGAGAAAAGTATTTATGTGCCGAAAAGACCAGAGTTTGTAAAGGCAGAAAATTTAATTAAAGATATGGAGAAAGATGGAGAATGAGAGAATTTATAGAAGCATTATTTGAGAAAGAAAATAAAATTGAGTTTCAATATGAAGATTATGAAATGTCATTTTTTGCAGGAAGATTTAAGAGTTATTATTTGATTTTTTATATAAGGACTCAGGCGGAATTAATCGATTTATGGAAAAATACAAGTTCTATTTTTAAAACGATAAAACAAAATGAAGATATTTATAACAATAATATGGATAAAAATATTGTATGTGTTTATTGTTTAAATGTATCGGAAGAAGAATATTATGAAACAGGAAAAACAGGAACGATAAGTGGGTTAAGTAAAACGATAAGTTCGATTGAAGAGGATTTGAACTTTTTTATAAAACATGTATTTTTATATACAGACAAAATGAATAATGATGCTAATCAATATATTGGAGAATTTAATGCATTGTGTAAAAAGTACTTAACGATAGAGAATTTTGAACAATATAAAAATGAAATAGAAGAAAGTTATCTTTTTGATTTTTTGATGAATTTATTTATAAAATTTCCATTTTTAAAAATTGGAGAATATATGCGTCAGAATCAAGAAGGACAAGAATATCGTACGGCAACAAGTTTTATAGAAGAAAAAATAAAAAAAGATAAAATTGATATAGAAAAGATGCAGGAAATAATGGACTCTTTGGAAGAAACCGAAAATATAGGTACGGATGATGCAATATTTAAATGGATTGATAACCTGGATTTAGAAGAGGAGGAAAAAGAAATACAATGAGAATACGAGAAATAGAAGCAGAAAATTTTAAGTTGTTTACTAAAAATTTTCATGAAGTGAATGAAATTGAAAAATCCGATTTAATTGTATTTAATGGACCTAATGGATATGGAAAAACAAGTGCTTTTGATATTATTGAATTTTGCCTCACAGGAACCATAAAGAGAATTGGAAAATATAATGAGGAATTAGCTGTAAAAAAGACGGAAGCATTTGATAATAAGATTCTTATTTCTGATGAAACGAAAGAAGCATTTGTAAAAATTTTATTTGATAATGATGGAAAATGTATTGAAATAAAATATACATACTTCCCGGCGAAAAATAAGAAACGTGGAGCTTCGAAGGAAAATAATCCTCATAATATATTCGGATGTTTTAATAGAGAAATTATATGTGATGGAGAGAAAATATATAATCAGGAAAAGTTTTTAAGCGAAATACAATTTGATGATATAGAAGAAATATTTGATAAATGTTGTTTCTTGTCTCAAGATGAACATTTACAATTTTTGAAAGCTGCAAAAAAATCCAAAGCAGAGGGGTTAAATTTTTTACTTGATGTTCCAACAGAATGGGAGAAAGAGCAGGAAAAAGTAAATAAAAAAATAGATCTTTTAAGTAATAAAAAGTCAAAAAATACTTCCTACATTCCAAGACTAAAAAGTAGACAAGAGAAAGAAAAACAGAAACTGACAGAATTAAAAGAGAAAATGTTGGAAAGTCAAGAGGATACTTCGATAACTTATCGTAGATTATATACAAATAAAAATGTTAGTTGGGACAATGAAAACTTTCGAATAGATGAAATAACATATAAGAATTCAATAAAAGAGATAGATGATTTGATATATTTTTCGGAGCATAAACAAGAATGTGGAGATTATCATTGGAATTTACCGTATCAGGATTATATAAAGGAATACAATGGAGATAAAAATATATCATTTGAAGAATATCCACTAGAGTATGCTTATAGATTTATTAATTTATTAAAAAGAGAAAAAGATATAGAAGAAAAATATGAAAAAGAAAAAAGATATAGGACAATTATAGATTGTATTCAGAAAAGACAATTTGATAATTTGAATTGGGATTTTCTCCAAAAGGAAGAATTATTAGAAGCAGAAGTAATCGATGTTATAAAAATACAATTAGGAGAAGTGGATTCGTTAAAGCGGACACATGGGATAGTTCAAGAAGCGATATCAACATTGAAAGAATCAAGAGAAACGTTAGTAAGTAAAGCAGACGTAATAATGAAAGAAGAACTGATTAGTTCAAAAAATTGTCCGCTTTGTGGAGCATCTTATTCTGATAGAGAGCAATTAAATGAAAAAATAAAGGAAGAGACAAATGTATTAAACAAAATATCAGATGAAACAACAACGCGAATCCAAAATATAAAGAAGAAAATATACGAAGAATATTTAGAAAAGGTAGAAGAAAAAATTCAAATAAAATTGGAAAATTCAATTTCGGATGAGACTTATGCGGATTTACAAAACGTAAAAAAGAATAAAGCTAAAATATTTGATTTAGAACAGTTACTTCAAAAAATAGAAATTGAAATAGACAATGAAGAAAAAAGCGAGGAGTCTCTTTTGCCTGGCTATAATATGCTTATAACAAGAATAAAAGAAAAATTGAGACCTGTAGCAGAAGAAATTTCAATGCAATTAAAAGAGAAGGATTTTGAGTATTATTATGAGAGATTTTATGATAAAAATCTAGAATTATTTTTTGAAATCAACAAAGAAGAATTATGTGAGAAAAGAAAGTATATTAATGGAATAAGACATAATTTTTATATTGCAGAGATGAATAAGAAAAATAAGGAAATAGAAATCCTTACAAGTAGAATTGACAAGTTAGAAAAGGTAGTTGAGAAATTAAAGGAGTATTCTGAGGCACTGAAACAGGGAATAAAAGAGTATAAAAAGAAAATTATTAGTGATATAGAACCATTATTGCATGTATATACTGCAAAAATTTTACAACAAAAATTTAACGGTAAAAGTATTTATATTTCTACAAATGAAGCTGTTGATAGTATTCAGTTTGTTAATTCAATGAAAGATAGGCAGGATATTTTGTATAGCATGAGTTCAGGACAACTTTCAGCAGTTGCAATTTCATTTTTGCTTTGTATGAATCAGGTTTATGGAAAACATAATCCGTGTTCTGTTTTGTTAATTGATGATCCGGTGCAGACGATAGACGATGTCAATATGGTAGGACTTGTGGATCTTTTAAGATACGAGTTTGAGGATAGGCAGATATTCATATCAACACATGAACAAACATTTGAATGGTTTTTAAGATATAGATATTCGAAAGCAAATAAAGCGGTAAAAATATTTAATATGAAAGAGATTATGTTGAATGAAGAATAAAAAGAATTGCTGTTAATAGGTAATTGCTTAAGTTTATGTGCTCATGAACATAGTAGTAATAAAAGGTGACATGAAAGAGTAAATTCCATTCTGCATTCTGCTTTAATTTCGCTGAAATAACAAGAGATTTGGAAAAGGTAAAATAACAAGAGTTTCAAGGGATGAAGCTTCATAAATGGTATTATCAAAAAAGAAATTCTATAGCACATTATAGGGCGATACATGAACCCGTTAAGTTAGATGCCGCAGATTGGAATACAATGATAAAATTTAATTTTGAAGTTATAGAATACTTATATGATAAATAATAAAAAGAAACTTTAGAAATGTTGATACATAGCCGATTGGTTCAATACGAGTCAGTCGGCTTTTTCATACCCATTTTTATACATAGCCAGTCCCGTAAAACGGATTGGCTATTAAATTTTTCAAGGAAGGAGGAAACTATATGACCAAGTGTAAAGTAATTGCCCTTGCAAATCAGAAGGGAGGAACAGCAAAGACCACAACTACATTAAATCTGGGAATCGGTCTTGCACATCAGGGGCGAAAAGTATTATTGGTTGATGCTGATCCACAGGGGGATTTAACAACTGCATTGGGGTGGACGAATGCAGACAGTCTTTTGATTACATTAGAAACACAAATGAAGAAGATATTACAAGACGAACCGTTTGTGTATAATGAAGGCATTTTGCACAATGAAGAAGGAGTGGATATTATTCCGACCAACATTGAGCTATCGGGCATGGAAATCTCACTGGTAAATGCCATGAGCAGAGAGCAGACTTTAAAGCTGTACCTGGCAGATTTGAAAAAGGATTATGATTATATCCTGATTGATTGTATGCCTAGTCTGGGAATGTTGACTATCAATGCGTTAGCTGCCGCAGACAGTGTAATTGTTCCAGTTCAGGCTCATTATCTGCCATTAAAGGGCATGACACAGTTAATGAAAACAATTGGTAAGGTACAAAGACAGCTAAATCCCAATCTGAAGATTGATGGAGTATTACTGACGCTTGCTGATATGCGGACAAAACTTGCAAAGACAACAGAGGATAGCCTTAGAGAGAATTATGGAAAGCATATAAGGATTTTCAAAACTGTTATTCCCGTGGCTATCACAGCAGCAGAAAGTAGTGCGGCAGGACAGAGCATTTATGAGTATGACAAGAATGGAACTGTTGCAAAGGCGTATGCAGAATTTACTAGGGAGGTGATTCAGTGTGGCGAAAAGCAGAGAAATAAACATGAATCTTCCTTCAGTCGATGACCTTTTTACAACACAGGAAGAAAGAGACCAGAAGAATTAGGAGTATATAAAAGATATTTCTATTTATGAAATTACAGATTTTCCAAACCAACTATTTAATCAATCCGAAGAAAAATTCTGCGCTTGGAGAATTAGCAAAGAATATAGAGATTGCTATTGAGCAGGAAAAGAAAATCAATGAGGATATTCATCAGTGTAAAGGGTGGATTATATATAATATAGGTCGGATTATTGATGAAATTCGGAAGGATGATGGAAAGTAAAAAAAGTAATAATACTAGAAATAATAATTACTACATTCCCCAATAAATTAGATTCAATCAGGAGAAATCATATGGATCATTTTGAATTAGTATCAGAATATAAACCGACCGGAGACCAGCCACAGACGATCGAGGATCTGGTCATGGGATTTAAAGAAGGAAATCAGTGCCAGATACTGCTTGGTGTTACTGGATCAGGTAAGACATTTACCATGGCGAATGTCATTCAGCAATTGAATAAACCGACGCTGATCATTGCACATAATAAGGCTTTGGCGGCACAGCTATATGGAGAATTTAAAGAAATTTTTTCAAATAACGCAGTGGAATATTTTGTCTCCTAGCATGAGAAAGTCACAAAACAGGTGATATTTTGTAGTATGTGGGTGGTTGAACATCCAGATGTTGTGGAAGTAGTAGTGGTGAGAGTATAGGTGAAAAGCGGGTGGATGAAGAGGTTTTGTGACTTTTCATCGCCTGCTTTTGATTATAGAATTTGAAAAAATTAGTGTATAGAGGTTGAAGTACTGGTATAATTAAAATTAGAAACAGGTATTATAAGCTAAATTGTAGATTGATGAAGTAAGAACAGAAGAGTATAATGAAAATAAAAGCAATGAATAGCTAGTCTTTAGATAAATTTGGTTATGAAGGGGATTACATATGAAAAAAGATGAATTAGTTAAGTTATATGCAGCGTATAAGTCAGGCTGTTTAGGAAATAATATTTTAGATACATATTTTAGCTTTTTTGCAAATATTATCTTAGAAGAAAACTTAGAAACTATAAGTGAAGAAGAAATGCAAAAATGTTTTGAAAAAAAGTATCAAGTAGAATTGCCACTTGGATTTGTTCGACAGGTTTTGGGGATAGGAATTAGTAATGGTGCAATAATAGATGAGAGAGGGGCATATTTGCCTAAAAGAGATGTTTTATTGAAACATAAATTTGAAAAATCAGACTTTGAAAAGTTGTGGAAAGAATTAATTAACGAATTTAACGAATTCTGTAATAAAAAGGAAATAGAAATTAATGAGCAGCATATAGAACAAAATATCATATCTGCTATAGATAATACAGATGAAATTATTTTGTCAAACGATAAATTAGATGAAAAAGAAAGTGTGGATGGTTTTGAGTATGCATGGTATTCATTTGTAAGAGAAGAAGCAACTGCTAATGAAAAAATGTTTAATTTTATCACTGCTTTATGTGCAAGTAATATTACTGGACAGGCCATTTTTTATTCAGGGAAAGAAGGGGAAGATTATTCGGGCCTTAATGTTTATCTTGATTCTCCTATGATATTTGCTCTACTAGGAATGGATTCGAATGAACGTGAAAGTTCATACAAATTACTGGTTGAGAATATGAAAAAATTGAATTGTAATGTTATGGTTTTGGATCATAATTATCGTGAAGTTGAAGGGATTATAACGAGAGCTGCTGGATGGGCGCTTAGTACTGGATATGATATTAGGAAAGCGAACAATGCGGCAAGATTTTTTCACGATTCTCAAATGACACAAGAAGAAATTACGGAATTTTGTGGGCAAATAGAAACCAAATTAAATCTTTTAGGGATTGTGAAAAAAGATACAGATTATGATATGCTTTTAGACAAATTTCAAGAAGATGAGACTGCTTTATATGAGATGGTAAAGAAAAAGTATACAGATCAGAAGTTGGCGATTCTTCCGGAAAAAGAAGAGAGTATAAAAGTGGATGTTCGTTCTATTGTTATGATTTATCGTGAGCGTCAAGGTTGTGTTTCAGTACGTGTAAATGAAGCAAAACATATCATGTTGACTACTAATAATGCAATCGCGAATGTTTGTAAGAAGTATGAAAGCAATAAAAGTATTAATTCTGGGCATATTCCGGCATGTATATCAGCGGATTTGTTTGGAGCAATTCTTTGGCTATCATCGCCTAATGAAATGATGAATTATCAACGAAAAAAGGTGTTAGCAGATTGTTATGATTTTTTACGACCTAATAAAGTTATGATTGATAAATACGTTGAATCATTAGAAAATGCACGAAAATTAGGAGAAATAGACGAAAAAAAATTTTTGTTTATGAGAACGCATCCCGTAGTTTTGGATACTCTTATGGATATTACGAGAGGGGATTATGCAAGATTTAATGATAGAACATATTTAGAAGTTTATGATACTATTGTTGCACAATCAGAAAAAAAGTATGAAGTAGAAGCTGAAGCACATTTATCAACAAAGGAAGAACTAGAAACAGAACGAAGCAAAAGCAAAAAATTAGAGAATAAGGTGGAAGAACTAGAAAAAAAGGAAAATATAAGAGAACAGAGGAGAAAGGAGAAAATAGATAAAATTAGCAAACGGCGAGGAAAGATAATATCAATAGCGTTACTTGGAATTCCATATATTGTATTTATAGCTTTTTGTGAAATTGCAAAAGGATATTTTTCAAGTCTTACAATGCATTCGATTATTGTAGTTGCAGGGATAATTATATTATCTGCTATAGCTGGGAAAATATATCATAAATTGCAAAGTAGAATTATTAAAATGATATATGAACATTTAGAAAAAGATATTATTTAAATTAGTTGAACAGGAATAATAGATAGCCGATTGACATAATATGGATTTGTATTAGTCGGATTATTGATGAGATTCGGAAGGATGATGGAAAGTAAAAAAGTACAGAACAAACATTCGACTTCGTTCTGTACTTTTTTTATATTAAATGATACACTAGACAAGTAACAATACTAGAAATAATAATTACTACATTCCAAAATAAAGTAGATTCAATCAGGAGAAATCATATGGATCATTTTGAATTAGTATCAGAATATAAACCGACGCTGATCATTGCACATAATAAGACTTTGACGGCGCAGCTATATGGAGAATTTAAAGAAATTTTTCCAAATAACGCAGTGGAATATTTTGTCTCCTAGTATGATAATATGCAGTATAATACGCAGGACAGGTAATAGAAATGAAAAAAATAGACTTTGAGAATGGAACAATTACAGATAATATTTTAAGTGCATCAATCCCTATGCTTGTAGCACAGCTATTGAATCTTTTGTATAACGTAGTAGACAGGATATATATTGCACGTATACCACATATCGGTACAACAGCTATAGGTGCAGTTGGAATATGCTTCCCGGTAATTGTTATTATTACAGCATTTGCTAACTTGTTTGGAAGTGGTGGAACACCTCTGTTTTCGATATACAGGGGAAGAAAGAAAAATAAAGAAGCTGCACTTATTATGGATACATCATTTTCAATGCTCTGTGCGGGTGCATTTATATTGATGTCATGCGGTATGCTGTTTTCAAAATCAATTCTCATGGTGTTTGGCGCATCAGATAGTACAATAGTTTATGCATATCCATATATGATGATTTATCTTATAGGAACAATTCCATCTATGCTTGCCTTAGGACTAAATCCATATATTAATGCACAGGGATATTCTACAACTGGTATGATATCAGTTGCAATAGGAGCAGTTCTTAATTTTATACTGGATCCATTATTTATATTTGTTTTTGGCTTAGGTGTGAAGGGAGCAGCAGTAGCAACAGTTATTTCACAATGCTTCTCAGCGATGTTTACAATATATTTCCTGACACATAAATCCGAATTAAAGATGCGATTTTTAAAGAAAAATGAGCTTGCAGAGTGTGCAGGTTATGCTAAGAATATTATCAGTCTTGGCACAGCAGGATTTATAATGCAGGTTACTAACAGTCTTGTTACAATATGCTGCAATAATGTATTGGCAGTAACAGGAGGAGATATTTACATATCAGTAATGACAATAGTATCTAGTGTAAGGCAGCTTGTGGATACTCCGATTCATGCTATTAATGAAGGCTCTTCGCCAGTTATCAGTTATAATTATGGTGCAGGAAAGCCGGCACGTATAAGAAAAGCGATAATGGTTCTTGGTATTATGACACTGGCTTATACTGCAGTCATGTGGAGTATTATTATATTTGCACCGGGTTCATTAATAAGCATATTCAGCTCAGACAGCAGCCTGCTTAGTGATGCTATTGTTGCATTAAAGCAGTATTTTGCAGCATTTATATTTATGGATCTGCAATATATCGGACAGACAGTATTTAAGTCACTTAACAAAAAGAAGCACGCCATATTCTTTTCATTATTAAGAAAAGTCATTATAGTCGTGCCTCTTACATATATTATGCCATATACATTTAATATGGGGACAGCAGGAGTATTCTTAGCTGAGCCAGTATCCAATGTAATAGGAGGAAGTATCTGCTTTATTACAATGCTTTGTACAGTACTTCCGGAGCTTAAGAGAATGGCTGAAGTATAAAACTACTGTATCCAGGCAGTTCCATTCCGTTATTAAGCTTAATTTCGCTGCCACTTATAAGATCAGTGCATGTATCAGTTCCGATATTAAACGAAGCAAAGTAAGGCTGCTCGGATGCATTTATGGCAACAAGAACACGTTCATCATTATACTGACGTAGGAAGATGCACTGCTCATTGGTGAGCACGATAGATGAGAAGCTTCCGTAATTCAGTGCATTTGACGACTTCTTCGCGACAGCCAGCTTTGATATAAATGTTGTGAGGTCGTTCCATATAGGCGTATCAAAGGAAACACGCAGAGCAGGATCACCATCCTCTTTTCTTCCTGTTGCACCCCATTCACTGCCATAGTATACACAAGGAATACCAGGCATTCCGAATGCAAGGGTGTATATGAGAGGAAGGTGGTTAGCGTTATTAAGAATACTGGCAACTCTTGTTACATCATGATTGTCAACGAAGGAGAGCAGATGCTTTCCCTTATAAAGAGTCCAGTTTTCAGGTCCGAACTGCCTTAATAGTGAATGGTTTATTTCGAACATATTCATGCAGTTAAAGCTTGAATAAAGACCTTTATAACATTCGTAATTAGTTACGGAATGCAGCATTTCATCATTCATAATCTGGTTATAGTCACCATGAAGAGTTTCACCAAGAAGAAAGAAATCAGGTTTTAGCGAATCGCAGAAGGAGCGTAGCCTTCTTAAGAAGTCGTGATTTAAGCAGTAAGCTACATCAAGTCTTAAGCCATCTATATCGAATTCATTTACCCATCCTTTGATAGCCTTAAAAATATGCTGTATAACATCTTCATTATATAGATTGAGCTTTACGAGGTCATAGCAGCCCTCCCAGCCCTCATACCACAGACCATCATTATAGTTTGAGTTGCCATTAAAGTCTATTCTTGCAAACCAGTTAACATAAGCAGAATTCTCACGGTTTTTAAGAACGTCCTGAAAAGCCCAGAAGCCACGGCCTACGTGGTTAAATACGCCATCAAGAACAACTCTTATGCCTTCCTTGTGCAGATTAGAGCATACGTTGGCAAAATCCTCATTGGTTCCAAGTCTTTTATCTATTGTTGTATAGTCACGGGTATTATATCCGTGCGTATCAGATTCAAATACAGGTGAGAAATATATTGCACTGGCTCCCAGCTTTTTAATATGGGGAATCCAGTCATTGACCTTAAGGATACGATGTGTAAGGACATCATCATTATCATAAGGTGCACCGCAGAATCCCAGAGGATATATCTGATAAAAAACACTTTCATAAGCCCACATATTTGTATACCTCCTTGTTTTACGAAGTAAAATGCGACTGCCCTTGCAGGAGCAGAGGTATTTACCTCCTAGTATTTTATCTTATAATTATAACATGCTTATGTAACGGCATGTAGTAGAAAAAATATAGATAACTTTATGAAAATGTTATAAAATAGTAATGTTTTTATAACCAAAATGTATTGTAATAAAAGTATACATTGTTTTATAATAAAATTCAATTATGATAATAAAATGAACAGGAGATAGATAATGCTTCAGATTCAACACATCCGTAAGGAATATAGAACAGGAAAGTTAGTACAGAAAGCACTTGATGATGTGTCGCTGAATCTAAGGGATAGTGAATTCGTCGCTGTGTTAGGCCCAAGTGGTTCAGGAAAAACTACACTTCTTAATATCATAGGCGGTCTTGACAGATACGATAGTGGGGATCTTATCATCAATGGAATATCAACTAAAAAATATAAAGACAGAGACTGGGATTCATATCGTAATCATACGATAGGTTTTGTGTTCCAGAGCTATAATCTTATACCTCACCAGACGGTTCTTTCTAATGTTGAGCTTGCACTTACAATATCAGGCATATCAAGGACTGAAAGAAGAAAACGTGCTAAAGAGGCGCTAGAAAAGGTGGGACTTGGAGAGCAGATACATAAAAAGCCAAGCCAGATGTCAGGTGGACAGATGCAAAGAGTTGCCATAGCCAGAGCACTTGTTAATAATCCAGATATTCTTCTTGCAGATGAACCTACAGGAGCACTTGACAGTGAAACAAGCGTACAGGTTATGGAGCTTTTAAAAGAGGTATCAAAGGACAGACTTGTAGTTATGGTAACTCATAACCCTGAGCTGGCTTATGAATATGCTACAAGAATAGTAGAAGTTAAAGATGGAAAGATATTATCGGATTCTGATCCGTTAGAGATAGATGAAAATATTATAGAAAAACCGGTGCACAAGAATATGGGAAAGTCGTCAATGTCGTTTCTTACAGCACTTTCATTAAGCTTTCAGAATCTTAAGACTAAAAAGGCAAGGACTCTTCTTACATCGTTTGCAGGTTCTATAGGAATTATAGGTATAGCACTTATTCTTTCAATATCTAATGGTGTCAGTGGATATATAAGTGCGATGGAGGAGGATACTTTGTCAGAATATCCGTTACAGATACAAAGTACGGGCTTTGATCTTACAGCGATGATGGTCGGTATGTCAGCATCAGGTGACAACAAAAAGGAGAACGATATCGGTGTTACACCTGTTGTTTCTGATATGTTCTCTAAGATGAGTACCAACGATCTGGCATCGCTTAAAACATATATAGAAGGCAATCCGGAAAATATTGAAGATTATGTGCATGCCATAGAATACAAATATATAGTAACTCCTCAGATATACAGGGAGGATAATACAGGATATAGGCAGATAAATCCTGACAAGTCGTATGAGATGATGGGAATGTCTTCATCATATGAGAATTCCATGACATCTGGCATGTCTACAAATGTGTTTTATGAGCTGCCCTCAAACAGCAGTTTATATGAAGAACAGTATGAAGTAAAAGCAGGACATTGGCCACAGAATTATAACGAATGTGTTCTTGTGCTTTCCTCAAGCGGTAACATAAGTGACAGGCTTGAGTACACACTAGGTCTGCGGGATAATGCTGAATATGAGAATATGATATCTGCATTTATGTCAGAAAAAGAGATAGATATTCCTGAGAATAACGACAGCTTTTCATATGATGATTTTATTGGCATGACCTTTAAAGTGGTGAATAGTGCTGATTATTATCAGTATGATACAGAGTATGATATATGGAAGGATAAAACTGGTAATGAAGAATATATGAAGGAGCTGATAAGCAAAGGCAGTGATCTGAAAATATCAGGTATAGTTAAGCAGGTTGATGGAACCACAGCAGCAATGCTTACACCGGGTATAGCATATACATCCGGGCTTACAAGACAGCTTATACAATATTCTACAGCTAGTGATGTAGTAAAGGCACAGAAGGAAAAGAAGGATACCAACATATTTACTGGTGAAAAGTTTGGTATAAGTAGTGACAGTAAAAGTAAATTTAACATGGAATCACTTTTTCAGATAGATACAGATGCAATAAGTAATGCATTTAAGGTGGATGATAGTATATATGATATGAGTATGCCAGATTTTGCTGCATTGATCAATCCAGATGATATATCAGCGGCATTTGATCCATCTATGTTTGATTCTATGGATTCATCAGTGTTTAACCCTGATAGTTTTGGAGATATATCTTCTGCTTTCGGGGAAAATGGTATGGACTTTGATATAGGCAGTATAGATGCAGACACATTAAAGAAGCTGGTATCAGACAGTCTTACAGATGAAGTTAAAGCATCTATATCTGAAGTATTATATGGTTTAAAAGAATATATGTCATCTGAGGAAGTATCAGCCCAGTTAAGTAAGGATATCAGACAGCTTATTACTGATTCAATGCATGTAAATATATCACAGGACAGAGTGCTTAAGGAGGTAAACAAGCTTGAAGCCAGATATCTGGAATATATTAAAAAGAATGGTATTGAGGATACAACAGCAGAAAGTGTATTTAAGTTCCTGCTTACAGATGAGGCAAGAAAACAGATATCAGATTCGGCAAAAGAACTTATGAAAGATGCTGTGACATTTGATATATCAAAAGAACAGCTCTGGAGTATATTTAAAAAGGATGTAGTAGATGGATACGCAGAATATGCCAAGCAGAATGGATATCAGAACATAGATGGTATTCTTGATAAAGTCATAAACAATATGATCAACAGTCTTAAGGAACAGTTTACTGCCAATATACAGAATGCCATGAACAAGATGATGGAAAGTATCATGGGGAATATGCAGCAGGCTATGGAGGCAGTCATGACACAGATGATGTCCTCTATGACAGATGCCATGATGAATGCCATGCAGCTTATGGGAAATAATATGGCAGCTGCACTAGGTTCAATGGGCATGGGAACAGATACAGATGACTATGATTTTAGCAGCGCATTTGGTATAGATACAGACAGCTTCGCAGATGCGATAAAGATGAATATGAACGAAAGTGACCTTTCAGATCTTATGAAGTCACTTATGTCTGATACGGATGTTGCCTCATATGACAATAATATGAAAAAGCTTGGCTATGCAGATTTGTCAGTACCAGGTGAAATAGACATATATCCTAAGGATTTTGAAAGTAAGGATAAGATAGTAAATATACTTGATAACTATAATACAAGCATGAAAAAGCAGGGTAAGGATGAACAGGTTATAAGCTACACAGATGTGGTAGGAACACTTATGTCCTCTGTCACTACCATAGTAAATGTTATAAGTTATGTGTTAATTGCATTCGTGGCTATATCTTTAATAGTATCTTCTATTATGATAGGTGTTATCACATATATAAGTGTACTTGAAAGACGTAAGGAGATAGGAATATTAAGGGCAATAGGTGCTTCCAAGAAGAATGTATCGGCTGTATTTAATGCAGAAACATGTATAATCGGACTATGCTCAGGACTTATGGGTATAGGTATAACATTACTTTTCCTGCTTCCTATAAATGCTGTTATTCATGCACTTTCAGGGGTGAACAACATCAATGCAGTACTTCCTGTAATTCCAGCGATGGTGCTTATACTGCTTAGTGTATTTCTTACATTTACCGGTGGATTGATTCCTTCTAAAAAGGCATCAAAGAGCGATCCGGTGACAGCACTGAGGAATGAGTAGAATGATTAAATTGCTGTTTAATTGAATATTAGTTGGTGACGAACGGACGACAAAT
>ULWU01011742.1_pt1 | contig 24587 bp, 21 predicted proteins | sample 1960661 | NCBI WGS metagenome assembly ULWU01 (sample SAMEA4835821, study PRJEB28245) | human gut metagenome | biome: gut microbiome; material: fecal sample | place: Denmark | collected 2008
TGAACCTGTTCCAGAGCGGAACGAATTTCTTCAGAGACGTTAGGATCTGTCAGGTATGTTGACAGGTTCTCTCTGAAAAACTTCTGTGATTCAGCGTATTTCCCAGACTTCATCAATCCTCCAAGGAAATTCATATCCTTTTTAAACTGATCAATAACTTCTGGGTTCTCCGGTTCATCCAGAGCATTTTCAGAGGATGCTGCTGTTTCAGCTTTAGCAGCATCCTCCTCTGCCGGAGCTGATGGTACAGAAGAATCTGAAGCAGAGCCTACTTCAGATTCTTCCTTGGAACCATTAGAGGATTCCAACTCCTCATCCAGCTCGTCTTTCTGCGGAGCTGGAGAATATTTGCGAGCTTTGTACTTCTTGTACTCGCTCTCAATACTCTCCAGAATGTCTCTCATCTCCTTTCCGATAGGATATTTGTAAAAAGGAGATGCGAGATACTCGTTGTAACACTGTCTCACATAAATGAGGTCACTCATACGATGAGTGACTTTGAATCTATTTTCAAGACCTCGCATGCTGTACATCAAGTATGCGTCGAGGTCTTTACGCATACTTTCAACATAAGCATTTTCCCATGCAGTTTTATCTGCAAAGGATGATGCCTTATCGAAGATACTTACGGATGAACGAATTACCCAGATCGGGTCTCCCATATCCGCATCGCTGACATTCATGACATACTTTTCGAGATCATTAAAATTAGTCATGATGTCTGAACGTACCAGGTCATTCCAGCTCTTACCTTTCGGTAAGATGAAATTCCCGTTCTCATCAAGTTCCGGTTTTGGAACTGATGAAGTTTCTTTTGTATCCGCAAGTTCTTCTGTGGATACGAATATCGAGTCGTCAGAGTTACTTTCAGGTTCAACCTCTTTGAAGGAGGTTTCCTGATTTGAGGAGTTAGTAGTAATATTCTCTGTTGGTTCCTTGGACTCCATTCCAGAGCCATCCTGATCTTCCAGATCCTCTGGAAGATCGGCAACGTCAAGTTTTCCATCTAAATCGAAAAACTTCTCGTAAAGTTTCTTAGCACCGATTGCAGCACCAACTGCTGCAGCCGCGCCACCAATAACAATGACTCCGGTCTTGATCCAGCCGAGTTTGTTACCATTCTGGTCTTCAACCTGTGCCTGGTCAACGGTTGCATTATTATTAGAATTGAAAAATTTAGACATATATGTCCTTTCTTAACGAGTCCCTCTACCCGGATCATACATTTTTCTCCACTGAGCAGGATGATCAATCTGACCTGTTTGCGCCCATTTATTTCAGCACTATTCAATTTTTCTTTTGTACGAATCAGCATGTATAAGGGTTACATTGATATTTTAATTTACTGATTCACGGAAATATTATATCATCACCTAGAATCAGTTTACGGATACCATAATATATTATTTTTGGGATGAGGAAAAGAAGACCCGTGGAAACCCCATTTTGGGATCTCCACGGATCAATTTACTCTGCTTTTTTAGCAAGGCTTTTGATAATTGGACTCTTAGACTGACGCAGACGAGCAAAGAGAACTTTCATACGCTTAGTTGCTTCCGCACGATAACGGACACGCATCTTTGCACGATAGAATTTCTTAATTTTACAAGCTTTCTTGTATTTTGCATAGTCTGGGTCATTGTGTGCTCTTGCACAGGTAGTAACGGCGATCTCAAACAGCTGATTCAGACGAGCGGATTTGCTCATGCGAACAGTTGTCTTATTGAAGATCTTTGCTTCTGTGAAAGCATCTCCAAGGTCACTATCTTCTGTAGATTCTTTGATATCTGCAAGCATCGCATCATTTAAGAATCCTTCTGCCAGTCCAACACGGCAATCAGAAACAGACTCTAAAAGAGATGTACGTTCCTCGGCATTCATTTCCCCACGAATTAACGCAGCGGTACCAGCTACCTGCATCAGATCATCTGCATGCATCTCTTCATCTGGTGTTAAGGAAACTTCTGGTTCATCTCCATCTACTCCAGCATCAGCTGCATCTTTTAATCCGCTTGCAATACTTGCCAGGTCGTCATCGGACATATTTTCAATGTCATCTGCGATGTCATCTAAGTCATCGTTGTCTACTTCATCATCCTCATCGTCATCATTTTCGATGTCGTCATCGTCATCATCATTGTCTTCCAGCTGCAGACGCTCTTTTACAGTACCCATATCATCTCCAAGAGATCCGCCAAGATCTTCCTCAGATTCCTGAACAACGGTTTCCTCTTCAGATACGGGTTCGGTAGCGGATTCAGCCATAGCATTTGCCATCATCTGATCCAGCATATCATCAAATGCATTCATTCTATTTTCCCCTTTCTATTTTCGGTTTTCGATTAGAATTCTCTTAGAAATCATTAAAAGAATGTCTGGAAATTGAAAATGGGAAGAGATTAATTGGAAGACAAAAAAGTAACCTATTAACAAAGGAGATTTGGAATATGGAAAGAATTGAAGTATCCCAGCGTCCAAGTAAGATTAATAAAGAAATGATCGCAGATAGCGAGTTCATTGAGAAATACAAGGAACAGATGCGGGACGCAATTTTAAGAATCGACCCAGGAATCAAACCGAATAAAATCGATAAAGTGGTCGATGAATATTTGTTACAATATGGAATGAGTCCGGGAGTCGGACTTGATAATAACTACACCGAAGAGTATCGGGAAACGACTCTTCTTTCGGTCCTAGATTGGACCTATGAACGAAAACCCATTATGGCTGGGAATGGGACTTTCTATAAAACACAAGACGAACAAGCAAATCCAGCCGATCATATGTTACGAGGCTTCTTGTCTGATCGAAAGAAGATCAAAAAGAAGATGTTTACCGTTCCAGATGTCACATCCAGACTATATAAAGATTTGGATATCAAGCAGCAGAATAAGAAGATAGGAGCAAACTCCTAAACCATAATGGGAGTGCGTATGGTGACATACGTAGAAAATCTATCCTTTTGCGGGAAGTTCCTTAAAGAATATAACTACGAACCAAGCTAGTGATAGTCTTGGGGCAATGGGTAATGCCAAAGGTATCGTAAAAAGGTTGTATTTGGATAATCCGCAGCGAAGTATCTCACAATGATGAGAAGAACGCTCAACGACTAGGGAAAGCTAGACAACCATGCAGATAGAACTATCAAAATGAATTTATTTCAGGTGGTTTGAAAATAAGGTAAGTTGAAATACTTACACGAAGCGAGTAGGTCCTTTAAGGACGAAAGGTAGGGTAAAACCGAAACGGATAGCTCTTGGGAAACCAAGATGAAGATATAGTCTGCACATGATTATGGTGGTTCCGGTGCTAAAACTAGCTCTTTCTACTCCACATGGAGTGGACCGGCAACAACATTATCCGCTCAATCTGTTATTTCTACTACGGAGAACTTATTCGAATCTTTCTTAGCTGGAAATTATAACTTCTTAAACTATCAGGAGTTTTGTGACTGGATACAGGTCGTTATGAATGACCTAGAGGAACGAGAAGATCAAATTGATCTTAGCATTTTACATCCCATTGATCGAGAAGATTTGACTGCGAGATTTATCATACACATTCTCGATCTAACGGAAACCGAGCAAGAGATGATCTCTTCTATGGTCTCTCATTTACCAGAAGAAGTCGTGTCTTATCTCTATTACAAGAACAACATGATCCCATTTATTCAGGATCATGACTTTGTAACCAAAGAAATCGACGAACTTTATAAATCCGTCGACAATTTAAACTATTTAGAGATTGCAAAAGATGGAACTCCAAAGGACAAGTATTGGCTGGATCGTATTCCGGAAGAGTTCCGAAAAGACTATGGAAAAGGGTTAAAAAGCCCAGCGGATTGGAATAAATTTGTCAATCACAAATACTTTATCGACCCCAATGATCCACCAGAAGAAATCATCCCATCCCTAAAGAAACTGACCAATTGGATGATGACCTATGTGTACGTAGATTATATGGCATTTGATCGTATCTATCGATTAAAGAACCTCAAACGAGATACGGTTACGGTCATCGATACCGATTCCAATATTCTTTCTTTGGATACCTTAATGCGATTTATCATCAGTCGGTTCTTTCCAGAAGGAAAACAAAGAAAGTATTATGCAAGATCTTATAACAACAACGTTTATATTGGAATCAATATGATTACGTATTGGATTACCACTGCCGTTGCAGCCATTTTAGATTCCTATGGAATTCATTCAAATATTCCAGCGGAACATCGAACTCGTTATGCAATGAAGAATGAGTTTATGTTTGGCCTTTTGGTTATTGGAGAAACCAAAAAGCGATACTTAAGTTCCATTCTATTACGAGAAGGAAATGTCATCAATCCTCCAAAAACTGATATCAAAGGATTCGATTTTAAGAAGGCAACCTGTTCAGAATATGCCGAGAAAGTCTTTACCAACATCATCAAACAACACGTGTTAATGAGTGAGGAGATTGAATTAAAAGATATCATAGGAGAAATTTATGCGTTCCGGGATGAGATCATTCGATCGATTGAAAGTGGGGACAATCGATTTTTACCAAACGGAAATGCGAAAGAGTTAAATGGATATGCAGATCCATCCAGACAGGCATCGGTACGAGCAGTAGAAGCATGGAACCGAATTTATCCAGATAACTTAATTGAACTTCCATCGAAAGTTGGAATGTTAAAGATGAATATCTTCACAGTGGATGACATTGCTCCGCTTCGTAAAACGCATCCAGATATTTATGAACGGATTTGTAAAGAAATCTTTGAAGACAATTCGGAGATGTTCGTAAAATCGACTTGGGTTCAAGATGGAGTTCAAAAAATTATGGATCAAAAAGAACGAAAATCCAAAGAATGGTGGAAGTTTATTCCAAAGAAATATCAAAAAGAATTTAAAACGAAAACTTGGAAAGCCTGGAACAAATGGGTGGATACGGAATACAACGGTGAAATTAGTGATGCGGGACATTATGAGTATAGCTCTAAAGGAATGGCGGTACTCGCAATTCCACCAAATCAGCAAATACCAGAGTGGTGCATTCCCTATATCGATATGACCACAATGGTAAATAATATTCTAGCACCCTTTTTACCAGTATTAAAGATCTTCAAGTTTAAATCATTAGAGGAAGGAAAAACACGAGGTACAATCAATCGAAAGACCGAAGGAATTTCCAGACTCATCAAATTTTAAGTACCAAAGGGTAAAAGTATTTTACTTTTACCCATTGGGTATATATTATCTTATTGGCAATCAATAAAATAACAAAGGAGGATATGATTATGCCAAGAAAAAAAGTAACAGAGGAAACCAAAGAAGTGAGCACCAAAACACCAAGAGGTACAAAAGCAAGTGATGCAAAGAAAGAACCAAAAAAAGAAGAAAACGTACCAAAAATTTCAAGAAAGCGCAGCAGCAGAAAAAGAAATGTGGAAGCATTAACCTTAGTATACGATGAAGAGCGTTATAAGAAAGATGATCGCACCAAATCCCTGCATGAAGAAATCGACCAGAAAGAACTGGAGCGTAAGATTGAAGACGGGGAAACTGCATATAATGACATTTCCTATGTAGCTGGTTTGGAGCAGCAGGACATTGATTACATCCGTGAATCCATTGAGAAGAAAGAAACTACCCCATCTCAGTATTTCAATTTCTTAAAGAATTTAAAAGGAAAGATTCAAGATGAGACCGTTTCTTCTGCGATTGCGGCAACACAAAATCTAATTCGGACCTGTGTGGTAACGGGTCAGAAAACGCTGGCTGAAAACCTAATGGTAAAATTAGAACTTCTTCTAAGAGAACGAAATGCAATTGCGCATGGCTATGATACCGTGATCAATCGTGTGGATTTGGAGGCTTGGACGCTGGATATTTATGAGAAGGCAAAGAAAGAAGACAAACCAAATCCAATTCATATCATCGAGTTGAAAAACTATAGCCGGACAATTCCAGAAGATGTTATTGAAAAAGTTGGAAATGCTCGGAATTACTTTGATATGCTTTACGTTGCATACACAGACTATACAGGTGAAACCGTTCGTAAGGTAGAAAAAGAAAAACGAGACAAAGATCCTATCATTTTCGGGGCATTTCTGGTTCCAACTGAACATGGCAATCGAATCCCGTCCGAGCATTTATTCTACATTGCGGATTGGATTGATGATTTCTGTGATCTTACGATGGATCAGGTAATTAAGAGTTATAAGGAAGCAACCAACAAAGATATCGTGCTAAAGAAAGAAGATATTTCCAGCATTGATATCGATAAGATCAAAGAACAGATTAAGGCAATGTAATATGATCGAGCGGGTAGATTTAACGGAGGATAGTGTATTTCAAGATAATGGAATACATTTTTATTCCTCCGACCAAACTCCGAATAAAAAATCCCAACCAGTAATTTGCTGGTTGGGAGATGCTCAGAATAGTCCGAAATTCCTACGAGCACGTTCGGAAGAATTTCAGAAGTTTGAGGCACTGATTGTACCAAAGGAAGAACCGAAAAAAGTAACGAAATGGTCAGACCCTGATCTTAGTGCAGATTATGATGGAGATGCAATTTACTATCGCCTAAATACTGGTGGTACTCTTAATACCAATCTATCCACCAACATCCCTATATCTTGGACGATTGGAAATACGGTTTTTGGAAGTTCTATTCAATATTCCTTTAATTCTACGAATACTTATACGATCACAACAAACTATAGTCCAACGACTGTAAAGTATACTGGGAATTATCTAATGGATTCCACAGGGGGCGAGATTCGAAAAGACACTGCTCTTGAAGATCTTCGTTTAGAATTGTGGGGGTGTGAATACCTTCCAATTACCGAAAAAGATATATTTCAAATGTCAAGTAAAGAGATCCGACAACCTTTTCCTTGGAAACCTATCGATATTAATCGGGAGAATTCTTTTGTCAGCAAAGGCATCCCACAACTATTTCCATGGTTTCCAAAACCATACAGTCAAACTACCCTACAAATGTATGCAAACCAAATTCAAAGATACAACGAATCTCTTCATTTCATTAAAGGGAATCCAGCTGCAATTTTTGCAGAAATTGGAAAAGACAAGTCCTGGTTTCGTCTAATCTATAATGAAGAGGAAACTTCTGATATTGGTTTACCATGGATGTATGAGGAAGAATTCGAACAAGGAATCCCCGATGATAACAGGATTTTATCACCCTCTGAAATTCATATAAAAAATGAAACCTATAGTGACATTACAGAGTCGATTCGAACCTGTTTACCTTGGATGATTGATATGATTCGAGATGTTTGGAGAGAAACGATTTCGATGCATTTGATTGAAGATTATTTTAAAGATCAATGGCATTTTATAACCATTCCAGAACTTCGAGAAAAGTGGTATGAAGGAAAGCAGCTGGATATCGCAATTGACAATTCTGTGCATGGGACATTTACAATTAATTCCAATGCGATTAATACTTCGAATATTCGAGTCAACGATGCTCAAATTACTCGAATTGATGCCAATTCCCTCATTCCAACCTATAGTACTTTTACCACTACCAATCGTGTTGCTCGTCTATCGATTACGGATTGGACGATTGTATAACGGATAGAAAGAACCATATCCTTATCTGGGATATGGTTCTTTTTTATTTTTTTCACATTTGGAGATATAATCATGATGATTCTGAGTTAAACAAATTGTAGTGATTTTGTAGTACGATCTCATTTTGATCATAGGATTCGAATAATCATGAACTTATAATTACTACGAGGAGGATATTCTCGTTAGAAATATGTTAAAAACTTAAATTTCTACTGAAGAAGTATCTTTTTCTCGATACAATGCATGTGCAATGGTATCTTTGATAATAAATAGAATGATTGGGACAATAAAGAACATCTCCAGATTCGCATCTAATGTAAGAAGTTCCTCCATTAACGTAAGTGGAATATCACTTGGAGAAAAGTCTTGTTTTCGGATGTAATCAATCAACAACTGTCCATAACGAGTTTCTGCAGGCAATCCCATCTTCATCTGGGTAACAAACTCATCTGAAAAAATTTGCATAGAGGTGCTATCCAAATACTTCGGTGCTGGAATATCTGCAATCTGAACTCCATCATCGGCATATTTTGAAAATATCGTTTCTCGGTTATTGATCCCTAAAAACATATTAAATTTAAACTCATTTAAAGTAGAAAGCTCTCGCCGTTCAAAAAACCGATAAATACTACGCTCGTATTTAATAGCCCGTTTGGAGTCATAAAACTGCTCTGCTGGAATAATCACCATCAACTGATCTTTTGCATTGAATAAGTTATGCTTATTCATAAACACCACCTGAAACGGATCATACAAACGACGACAGGGTCCATCAATCTCTCCTAGAAAACAATTGTACCGTTCGTCATAGAAAATAGATGTATAGGTTGTCGCCATATCTTCATACAACACCTCAAGTTTATGAATTTGCTCTAAAACATCGGAACGAACGATACATTTCTGATCGGTACCAATATTTTGTAAAATACACTGGTAGTTTTCTACGGTTTGTTTGTTTAACCAAACTACTTTCTCCCGATCAATGTATTCTAATCGAAACTGAATCTGATAGTAATTATCCGTCATGATGTTGTCACTTGCAATACTCGTAACTCGAAAGACAATAAAATCTTTGATTGCTGGGATCATGAAGAGGTCATTCTGAAAGGGAACGATGGTACTATTGATAATGACTGCTTCTCCTTCATAAGACCGGTCAAGACCTTGTTCCGCATCTTCAATCTGTAAAACGACTTGCTCTAATCCATAGATTGGGAAGTCTTCCACTTTTTTATAGCGGATAGGTGATGATTTTCCCAAGAAATCATCTACATGATTGAACCCTTGATCGACCGTAGTCTGATCATCCGCAATATGAAAATAAGTCGTATAAGTCGGAGTTTTATCTATAAATCGCGCCATGGGAGAATGAAATTTCTGTTCATACTGGAACAGGGAATCATTGGCGACTTTTTGTTCTTGTATTCGAGAACTGGTTAAAAACGTAGCCATCACATTTCCTCCTTTTTGTTTTACTGGTTATCCCACTGTTTTTAGGAGGGATCGTTTATCCGTAAAGTACCCATCCCTCTGATGATATATTATCTTAGTGAATCGAAGAAATAAAATACATAATTCATCTTCGATCAGAAAAGTTCATAGCATTGAAACAGGTGCAACCGGTTGATAGATTCTTCCAGCTTAAAAGCAAATAGAATCTCGGTGGAGATAGTATCAAGAGCCGTAGGAGTTATTATGATGAGAAATACAGAAATGACAGAAAAGACAGAGAGATTTGAGCTTGAACCTCAGAAAGTCCTCTGGTACTCACGTCATCAGATGACCGACAGTCAGATGGATAACCTGAAGAGAATCTTCAAGGTACATGGAAAGGAGCCAATTATTAAACAGGTGTCCGAATCGGCATCTAGCTGGAAGGATGTGGTTGAAGCGGGTAAGGACTGTGATGTTCTTGCTGTTGTTCTCCCACCATCTATGTTAGCGGATCTGACCAATCCGCGTAACAACCGAAAACCGGTGATTCGCGCTGTGGCAAAGCGTGTTCCAACTGGTAACAAGGTTCTCAATCCGGCTACCCAGCAGGAAGAGGACGAATTCATGTTCCAGCATGAATTCTGGGAGAAGGTTGAGAAAATCGAAGTCGTTACTACACGACTCTAAATAAAGTAGTAAGAAGAAACGCCGTGCCGGATTTGGTACCGGCGTTTCTTTTTTTGGTACTCGTAAATGAACTTCTAATGACTGATATATTATCTATATGAATCAGGTTAATCATACATACAACATCCTGAGCTGATTCACACAATTAAAAAGTGATAGAAATAAATTGTCATGTAAAAAACAAGGTAATCATCCTGGTAAGAATACAAAAATATACGATCGAGGTAGGAGGGTTTGTTAAAAAGTTTTATTATGAGTTTTGTGGATGCTTATTTCACAACATGATGATTTGTTTCTTAAAGAAAATCAGAAGGTTTGTATTATGACGACTTCCTGGAAAAGGTGCTGAGGGGAATGCTATTCCGGAAGCACTCCACACTATATATTGAGAAAGATTGGAGGTAATACCATGTTATATTATTATGATGACATTGTTGCTGAGTATGGAAAGATGTTTGCGGATGATGCAGCTCGTGCGATAACTAAGATGAGACTTTACAGTGAGTATCTGAATCTTGAGAATTTCTACGGGAAAACTCCGGAGGAATTTATTCGTATATTCAGTAACTATGGGAGGATGCTATACTCCAGGGAAAAATATCTTTGGATGCTTGCATATCTTCTTTCTGGAAAATATTCTTTCGTGAAAGATGGATGGTATTCCACAGAAATCAAGAGTAGAGTCGATGGATACCGAATATCACTGACAATAGACGAAGAAGTTTATATTGATAACTATCTTCGTCTTTCAAAACTACAGGAAGGAGAGACTATAAACAGATTCTTCGAACTGGATGAGAAACTTGTTACAATACCTATAACAAGCATTCGCAACAAGTTTTTGAAACACCTTAGACCCGACAAATTATACTCTGTGTCTGAGGACCTCTTTCTACTTTATGTAATAGAAGAGGAAATGTATTATACCCATGATGACGATTGGGCGGAGTTTGTAAAAAAATTGAAATCTTCACATCAAAAAGAAAATTTCAATCTTTCAGCTATGCTTACTGCAATTGCATTATGTAGTGAGTATGACTGGCATATGCTTCACTGGAAGTCATGGAACAAAGATGACGTTCTGTGTATGTATAGACGTCTTAAATCAAAATCCAAGAAAAATCGTCAATTATTGGCGAATCTCTTCTTAGTATATCGCAGTGATTTTGGTAGATGGATGCTACCATTAAAGTGGAAACGTGTCCAATGATAAGAATAAGTCCGTAGAATTTCTACGGACTTATTCTTTTATCCGTAATCCCCCCCCTTATTGATATATTAATTCCGTGAATCAGAGAAATAAAATACATACAACCTCCCAAGCTGATTCACACAACTAAATAGCGATAGAAATAAATGGTCGCAAAAAGGTCAACTCGATCATCCTTGTAAGAATACAAAAATGTATGATCCGGGTAGGAGGGCTCGTTAAGAAAGGTATAATATGTGTACAAATAAAGAATGGGAAGTTGCTATTGAAAAATACGGTTACGGTATGGCAAGTGATGCTGATGCTCACTTGATTACTATGGAGCACTATTTAGAGTCCTCTCCAATTATCGAAACGGTCGAGGCAGACCCTATCAAGTTTGTATCGATCTATGTAAATTTGGCCAGATATTTATATCCAGCTTATGATTACCGCTGGAACATTAGTTGGCTATTATCCGTTCATTATTCTAAGGATTCAGATAATAGCTGGCATATTCGTTTCCCTAACATCGACGAGGTGATCCAGAAATACTTAGATTTATTTAAGAAACCTGGAACCGATCAGTTTCAGTTAGTTTATTTAAATAATGGAAAGGAGGAACATGCAGCGATAGCGAAACTCGTCTATGAACGAGATCGAGATGATGCATCTTTGTATGCAACATCAGTAACACTTTGTAACTTGTTCACCTATGCATTCTATGGTAGCTACTACACTACCGGAGAAGGTGTATACGGCTTCATTCGTAGAATGAAGCACTCATTTAATAAGGTGAATCGGAAACTGTCGTACATGATGTGGGCACAGGCATTGTGCACTACATTTTATACGAATGACGTCGAGATGGGTACCGAAGAGGAGGTGATGAAGCGGTATCGTTTACTCCTGAACCCGAAGACCCGTTGTTTGAAAAAAACCCGGGAGTTTCTGTACTATGATTGCTTCCCGGAAAAAGACGCTGACGGAAATTATATTCCAGAAGTGCGTCATGCTATGTATTAAGATTGGAGGTTTAATTTTAATATGGTATTAGATTTTTATGATAACATTGCAGCTGAATACGGGAAAGATTTCGCGGACCGCGCGGACAATGCTGCATGGGATACTGCGATAGATTATACAGATATGCTGATGGATAAAAACTTCTACGGGAAAACCCCGGAGGAGTTTATCCGTATTTTCGGCAACTATGGAAAATATGTATATTCCAGAGAAGACTATCTCTGGAGATTATCTTATCTTCTTTCTGGAGAATATGGAACTCTTGATGGTGAAACCTATTGGATCGGTGCGACGATAGACGAAGAGGCATATATCGATAACTATCTTCGCCTTTCAAAACTTCAGGATGGAGAATCTACAAACAGATTTTTCAAATTAGATGAGGAACTTGTTGTAGTATCGATTCAAAGTATCCAGAATAAATCTGTGAAACACCTCAGCACTGAAGAGTTATATAAAGTGGCTGAGGATGTCTTCTTACTCTATGCAGTAGAAGAAACCATTCACATACTCAATGGGAAGTGGGAGAACTTTATAAAAAGAATGAAGTATTCTCAGCAAAAAGAGAACTTCCGGTTGTCATGTATGCTTGGTGCAATTGCGTTATGTGCGGAGTACGGATACCAGGAAATTTATTGGAATTCCTGGGACAAAGATAAAGTCCTACGCATCTACGGGCTTCTCAAAAATAAACATAAGAAATCCCGTCGAGAGGCAAATCGTTTCTTATACCATCTGGATCATTGTTATGACCTCGGTCATTATGGGACTCCTTGGTATGACCTGTGGGACGAAGACCAGGATATAACCGAATGGAGACATCTCTGAATTATAATGAATAGGGCTATAGGAAATTTCCTATAGCCCTTCTTTTTTTATCCGTAAAGTACTTCCCCTTATTGATATATTAATTCGGTGAATCAGAGAAATAAAATACCTACAAGTTCATCTCTGATCTAAAAAATAAATAGAGTTGAAATAGACTCAAAGGGGTCAAATGATCATCCCTGCCAATAGGCGAAAATGTATGATCCGGTGGAGGTATATAACCAAGAGCCGCATGGAGAACCCCATGAAAGAAATTAGAGTTAATGAAACTATTATGGCCGATATGGCCAATTACGCAGATGTTCTGAACTTTCATAGTTTCTTTGGGAAAACCCCAAAGGAGGTAATTGAAATTTTCGGAAACTATGGAGAAATGGTTTACTCCAGAGAGGAGTATCTCTGGAAATTATCATTCCTCCTTTCTTCTGAATACTCTTTCCGAAAAGAAAGCAGATATTCAGAAGAATTGAAAAAACATGTTGGTGCATATCATATGTCACCGACAATAGACAAGAAAGTTTATATTGATAACTTTCTTCGTCTCTCAAAAATCCAGGAAGGGGAACCCGTAAACGAGTTCTTCAAACTGGATGATGAGATTGATGTAGCGCATATTCAAAGCGCTACATATAAATCATTAAAGCACCTCAGCCGAGAGGAATTATACTCGGTGGCTGAGGTGCTTTTCCTACTATTCCTCATAGAAAATGAGGCCAATCCATCTTATGAGGAATGGGAGGATTTTATAAGAAGATTAAAGTTTTCTCATCAAAGAGAAAACTTTAATCTCTCAGCAATGCTCGGTGCGGTTGCACTGTGCACCGAGTACGGAATACATGAAGCATACTGGAATACTCATGACAAAGAGTCTGTCATGAGTATTTATAAAAACTTGAAGTCGCACACGAAGAGAAATCGTCGTTCGACGAATCTCTTCGTGATCACCGATAGTAATTTCGGTGAACCACCATACAGAGTTTGGTGGAGAAGTGCTAGATAATAAGGATAAGGCTGTAGAATTTCTACAGCCTTATTTTTTGTCTGTTTTCTTTACCATTCGTACTTATGTAATATTTTTTTAGTAACATGAAATCAAATTATAAGGAGGATAAAGATCATGTTAATTATTCCAAATGAAGAGAAATTAGAAACACTGACACCAAGGGATTTTCACACCGAGACTACCTCAATGATACGTTCTATTACACGCAGATGGGATTATTGCATTGCGAGTATTCCTACCGATAAACCCTTGCTTGACGCGTATTATCCAATCATTAATGCAGTCCTAGAGAATTCACGGACTCCTGAATTGGAATACGTACTAATTGGAATTCCGGTATCTGCATCAGAAGAAAACATGGAGCTAAGTGAATTAGCAAATCAGTTTTTAGAAACTGAAAGAGCTTCTGCAGATGCGAATGATGCCATCGATTCCTATATCGAAGACGGATATGTTCGATTTTTCCAATATCATATGACAGATAATTTTCTAGCAGTTATCTATCATTTAGCTTACGAGATCGGCACTCATGGACAGCTCGATTGTGATATTGAACACAATCAGTTCACCCTAATCCTTCCATCTTCAACTTTACCAAGTGGTTTTAGAGATATAAAGACGGATCTGATTCTAAATGGATTTCGGATTGTCATAGTAGATCCATGTGCAGAAGTAGAAGATAGGTATCATTATGCGGTATCATTTTTAAAGGAAGACCTGTACACCTATAATTCTGAGATAGAATTTCACCCGTATTATACGAGAGAAATTCCAGAGTTAAGAACGGAGAAGATCAGTACTCTTCGAGATTTTGAAGTGCAGGATAGTTCTGACGAGAATCGGAAATCTCTTCGATATTGCAATGTATTCTATACGGATACCAAGAGTTATGATAAAGGCCACAACTCTTATTATCCAAGTAAGGACTTAGCCGAAGTTTTACTCTGTCAAGTTCAAGAATGGGAGATCGAAGAGTATCCAGACTTAGAATCTCTTCAAACGTGTGTATTGTACTACATCGGTATTCCGGATGGTGATGAAGTCGAAGCTCTTGACAATTCTGGATTTTCTGATCAGGTAAAGTTTACCACATGCGAAGCAAATACGATGAAATGCTTCGAGGAAGCTTTGAAAAGATTGGGTATTGTAGGACATAAAACCGAATTTAATAAGGATTTTGAAGCGAATTATATTTTCGTAGAAACGTACTTGTCAAAATCTCAGATTGAAAAAGTACTCGTACGAAATCTTCCAACGATGGTAAATCGTGTGGAAGTTATTGTAATCCGTCGTAGTCCATTAAAGAAAGGAGATAACTAATATGGCAGTATTTAAACGAGGAGAAACATTTAACGAGCTCTAAAAACAATGGGAGAAGAATGAGGAGTTAGAAAAAGGCGTTTTGATGATGCTTCCAAAAGAAAATGTTTTAATCCGAGCCACGTTTGGTTCTGGATGTAATCTGAATATTGAAGATGATAGTGATATCGACGATTACCTCTATATCTCCGTTATATATGCAAACAACCCTGGTTTAGATGAAATTTATGGAGGCCAACTTGATTTTGTAAGTTCCGAAGAGGATTACCGCACGAATCTTCAGCATTTTTGTAATTCTGTCCTGGAATTTATGGATTACCCGGATGCAGAGTATCAGATCGTATGCTTCATTTCATAAGGAGGTGATTCGATATGAAAATTCAATTTCTTGCTGCTCGTTGGCAGCTTGCAGTCATTGATAAGTTCCAGAATGTTGCTCCTACAAAGGAGCAACAAAATAAAAGAACGGACGTTTTAAAATGGATTGATGCGGGGAAGAAGATTCCTCTCGCCGGATTTCATAAAATAGAACAGGAGGATCCGGCACTTGCAATATGGATTACCGCGTATACGTCAGATAGCATTACCATTGATTCACAACTCATGTAAGTATAAAGAAAGGAAAGAGGATATGCTCTTTCCTTTCTTTTTTTGGTTTGTATTTCCGGTAAGACAAAATATCAACACCAAGGAGGTATGTATTATGAAAATAAAAGAAAACGAGTTTGAGCGAATCAAAAGAGAAGTAACTAAGAAAAGTGGACGTCGATACCGTTTTGACTGTTAGCAATATGACTCGAAATTAGATTATTATAGTGATCAGTATGAACCTTTAGACGAACACGATCGATATTATGGTAGATCCAGCTTTGCACTAATAGACTCTTCTACCGGTAATGGATTTCGACCTCGAATTTTATGTGGAGGATATCATACACAATTTTTACCAGATATTCAATCGGTTGTACGACGATGGGATTTTTTGGAATACCAAACTCCTGAAGTAGAACCGCGAATACTCTCATATATCAAATTGATACGAGAATATAAAATGTTACATGATGATATACTCTTTTTGATCTTAGTTCCATACGAGGAAGAAAAGAATAAATGTGATTCCGAATCCGAAAAGGTTTCTCAATTTTTAGAACTAAATAAGGTTACAGGATTACAAACTTCACTATCGAATATTCCAGGGGTACGAGAAGCTTTGGACGAACAGATCGAATCCTTTCATACATTAGTGGATATGGATGCCATTCATTTTATTTTTTATTCAAACACATCCACAGCAATTGGTATTCAGGCTTCCATTTTTACAGATATTTATGGTAGTACATCAAGACCGTATATGATCATAACTCCAGACATCAGAAGGTTTGGATTTGACTTTAATATCGAACATGCGGATTCCGAGTTTGAAGATACTGTAAAGTTGGATCTGGGGCTCCTTGAATACATAGCTCGAGGAATTCAAGTCGTAGAATGTACAAAATCCAGTATGGAACCAGATTATCCATATCAGGTATATTTTGCAAATCCGACTCCATCTTGGCATTTTCCGTATGTTAATATTCCAGAATCGACATTGTATAACGATACAACGCTTAATTTAAATCCGATTCATCATAAAACTATGATCGGAGGATTAGATGAAAAAAGGTATTGTGAGTGCATCTATACAGAATATGGAGGGGATGAGTCTGCTTTCTATAACAACTCTCAGACACTTTATTATTATTTACAAGAAATGCTCTTCCGACACGATATTTCTTATGCAAAAAATAATTTTAAAGTCATTTATATTCCTTTTGAAGGTACGAATGAAGAACGAGTTAAGGATAGAACCTTTTTAGGATATCACACAGAAACCTTAATTGTACATGGAGAAACCTCAGTAACCATCCTATCGATGTTTGAGAAACTAAATTTGTTTCATCTTCCAGATACGAATTCCCTTGAAAGGAAAGATGAACCAATAGACGTTTTGGATTGGCGATATCTCATAGGATCTAAAAATCCACTTTCCGATATAGAGAAAAACGTTCCGTATGAGCAATATGTATTTTTAGATGGACGTCTATTTAAAGAATCATTAGGATTTACCGATATTGAGGAACTTTTAAAGAAACTGAAAATGTCAGAAGGAGAGAACTTCCGGGTACATTTGATCTATGTGAAACCACCTTATTGATAAACTTGAATAAGAAGAGGAATTTTATCCTCTTCTTTTACTTTTCATCTGTAACCATATATTATTTTCTTGGTAATCGAAAAAAGTATAACAAAGGAGGTTAGAGTATCATGGGGAAAAATCGTAAAACCCCTCATATCTCTTTAGACGATTCTGAAATGGGAATCTGGAATCGATCTATGGAACTTGATGAGGATGATTACTCTGAGGATGAAGTCTTTAAAGAAACAGCATATAGTGATGGAATTGAACGACTGGAATTATTAGCAGAAACACCAGCCGGACGATTTCCATACTACGAAGATTATTTAACTGCAAGTAAAGAGCAGCGGAAAAAAGAACGAAAACGAAGAAAGAAACTCTTCCCAATAGACGAGGATGTGGTAGAAGAGATTTACGAAAGTCTAGGAGGAAAAGAAGAAGTAAAGAAATTTGCAAACTCTTTACAAGCTTATGTGACGGATATTGTCAACTTTTTAATTTTAGAACAAACACCGGCACATATTCTATTAATGGTTCGAAATATCTTATTTCAAGGAACGGAAGATTTTGCAAAAGGCGTACCGTGGATATTAGACCCAGAAAGTTTTATGGAATATACCAATGCGATGAATGAACCTCTTCCATTTAACTAATAGGAGATTTTTATGGGAAAAGTATATTTGTATTATACGCTATACGATGTCTTAGATGATGTCGGGTATCCCTTTTTGCCTGAGCCTGCTCTCTATGCTTATACGGAGAACAAAGACTTTGCAAAACAATTTGAAGCATCCCGATATATGCCAGCGTTCATAAAAGTGGTAAAGAAAAAGAAGGAGTTCCCAGATTATCCAAAATTTATGTCTGAAAATCGTGATTGCCAATTGATCACATTTCCTATTCCAGCAACCGAAGATGATAAGACGACGATTGTTGGAACATATATGGAAGATAGTATCATCGCAGAGCACTGCGAACTCGTGCAGTGTGACATCGATGATTTGTATTCGACTTTGAACGTCCTTCATAAAGAAAACTTTATCACAGACGAGGCATATCAAGATTTGCAGGTACTATTGGATTATGGGGTAAATGAATATAATGGAGCTGCTGATTTTGATATTTTCCATCTCTTCTGCTCCCTTTTTCGAAGAACGTTAGTACCTCCGAAAATATGGGGTGGAATTGATCAAATTCATTATGAATAAACCCTTATGAGTAAGAATTTTCTCAAAAACAATTGGGTGAAAAGAAAAACGAAAGTGAGGAGACATTTATGGCAAAATATGCTAAAAAAACGGATATGATTCGGAACTTATCTGAATCACGATTCCAAACAAAAACGCAAATATTGTATACCGAGCCAGAAAATTTTACCATCCAGGATTATTATAAGATGCTCCTGGATTCTCCACTTGGAGAAGAGTATGAGGGAACTGCTGGGACGAAATATATCATCGTCGAATTACTTCCACGAATCACAGCAAATGTTACATCCATGTATGGGGATGTATTTGAATCTGGATTGACCTTTTGGGACAATGAATTTATAAATCATTCGGAAGAGGAAATCCATTTTGAATTAGATCCAATGGAATACGGTGAGGATGATTGTACGGGAAGTTATCCGATTGAGAATATTAAAACGGTTGGGATTCATTGTACTTTCAACGCAACCCCAATTACCAGTATGCTTTATGATGGAGAAGCATCTGTGAAATCTGGTGTTTCAAGTGTTTATTTAAGTACCGGTGGTCCAATTTTTACTGCAATCTCGGATCGTATTTTAGATGCAGTTCAGCTTTTAACAAAAGCGGAAGCAGAACATGTGGAATATCCGGAGGATGTGGTTTTGGAATTTGTCGTTCGAGATGTTCCTTATGTAAATTCTAGGGAACCTCGAGCTTTAATGAAAGAACTCGCAGCATTAACAGAATGCTTGGGATATCGCTTCATGGAACTCTCTGGACGGTTTTTTGAAAAGATTCGTATTTCTACAATTCTTTTGGCAAATCCAAATCCTCAGGACTCTCCAAAAAGAAAAGAAGGTAAGAAAGAGAAACACAAACCGTCTAAGAAATTGAAGCTTTATTAATATACTATCTTCATGGTAGTACCAAAAAAATATTGCAAAGGAGAATCATATTATGGGTAAGAAAAAGAACAACTTAGCATCTAGCCTCGCAGATATTTTAAATATTGGCGAGCAACTTCTTCGTACAGGAGAAATCCGTATGAACCGAAAGGTCGTCATTGATATGAACGACATCACCAAACCTTCCATTGAAGGAACTATTGGAAGTCGCATTGATTGTCTGGAGGACCATTCTGATGTATCTTTAGAAAAAGAACCGATCATGCAGGTCAATGCAGTAAACGACACCCTGATGCATCATTATCATTTGATGAGTCAGATCGGCTATGATCCAGATCATCTTCCAACCATCGTAGTCACGTTACCACATAAGAAAGCGTTAGAAAGCTTTACCACGAGTGGTTCCGGTATTTTACCAGATTTGATGCGTAATTCAAACTTACCGCTCGTTATGAGAGCGATTGTAAAAAACTGGAAAAACTTACTGGAAGAAAATGAGGGAATGGACTGTGTGCTTCATATTCCAGCATTGATTTATTTTGGTGGATCTGGAAAAGGACTTTTAAATATGAACACCAAGTTTAACCTCCTGGTTTATGTAACTCGTAAGAAACGTTATATTTACGACGAAGACGATTACAACCAGAAACCGGAAAAACTTACCAAAGATCTGGTGAAAAATATTCTGGATACCATCATCAAGATTGGTGCTAAGAATATTCTCATCGACCCGTTGGCACATCCAATTTTAAAAGATGATATCTATACTGCGGTCGATGCTTGGAAAGAAGAGGAACGAAATTCAATTCGATTACAGAATATTGAACGGTTACAGTACTGCATTCCAGATGGAGATGATTACGTCATTTTCTGGAGAGCCCGTAAGTAAGTATCTTGAAATAGAACCCAATAAATTATTTATTGGGTTCTATTTTTTCCATCACACTCGCTTAAGTTAGATTTTTGAAAGGGGGATATTTACTATGGGAAAAACAGAAGAACCTGTGGAACGTCACAGGATTCAAAGTTATATTGAAGATCGAAGAAGGGGAAATTGGAGTTTTGAAGATTCTTACAACTCTGATTACGGAATCGATGACGGACGAGAAGTTCCATTTATTCACAATCGGTATGAGTTGGCAGAATTATTAGCACCCCTTTACATCATTGAAGATTATCAAAGTAGTTATGACGTGTACGATGCGTTCTTTCATCGTATTTATAATATCATCAAAGGATGTTTTACGATTCAGGTATGTAGAGAATATCCGGTACGTTTTAAATTTTATCGAACGGACGAAGAAACCCATACCGTGCAGCTTCGCGTGTTCGTTTTATGTTTGATGGCGTGGAGACCGTTTGTAGAGTTAAACGGCATTCATGTCTTAGATGAAGATTTTATTTTAAAACCAGAGGAAGACATTCCTGCATTAGATGATTTTACAAACAACAAAATCATTTTACCACTTCGAGAGCATCATGTAAAATCGACGTCTGTAAACTATGCAACCTCAGAGGTAGGACATCTGTTTCGAAGTATCAGTCTGAATTTTTCAGATATTATGGGGATTAGTTTTGGAACCTATGATTTCTTGGAAATGTATAAAAACAATCCGAAAATCCGATCCCTGATGGATTGTGGGTTCAGTGATCTGGCACAGCCACATGATATTGAGAAACGATTAGACAGTAACCGAGAAGCCTTGATTTCGGAATTGAAATCCATTCCAGATAACGGAATCGGAATTATTTTACGATCTGGTACCGGTATTAAACACAAACAGCTATCTGAATTTATGTTAGCGGAAGGTTTAAAACCGTCCTTGGAGGGTAATACGATTCCAATCGCGATTGAAAATAGTACGATCCGAGGGGGTCTTGATCGTCCTTCCTATCTGTACATTGATGGCACGGGTGCTCGTAAATCCGTTGTTACAAATAAACGAGTTATGGGAAATGCAGGATATTTTGCAAAGTCCTTAACCTTATTAGTTCGTACCCTATCTATGAGTGAAAGTGTTGCCGACTGTGGATCTACCCATCTAATTCCTTATGAGATTAAGACCAAAAAACACTTAAAGAAATTGGATGGCAAGTTTTACAAGGAAAATTTAGAGGATCCCGATTATAAAGTATTAAATGCAAAACGAGATACCCACTTAATCGGTACCACGGCATATTTTCGCTCCATCATTACTTGCTGCTTGGAAAATGAAGTATGCCCTCGTTGTATTGGAACGACCGCAAATATCAATGAAGATATTGGAGATGGTATTGCAGCATTCCAGACAGAAGAGACCACAAAAGTCATCAACCAGAACGTATTGTCTACCAAGCATCTGTTGACTACCGATTCGGAAGAAATTATCTTTAGTGAAGGATTCTCTGATTTCTTTACTTTACAAAGTTCTGAAATTTATCCAATCGTCAATAACAATCCCATTTATGGAGATGAGATTGGAAACTATGGAATTTACATCAGCAAAAAAGATTTGACCAAAGTATCGGAACTTGACGAAGATAGTTTATACAATACGCAGATTGATACAGGACGGCTGTATATTCGAGATTTAAGAGGAAAAGAACCGGATCGGTTGATTTGTACCTTAGGAAAAGATGGAGAACCAATCGATACAGAAATCTTTGTCAGCAAAGAAGCTTCTGACATTATGAAAAAACATAAAAACGTCATCCCATTTTCGGAACTCGATGACAGCACGAAACTCTTTGAGATCGCGATTCAAAATAATGAACTTACAAAACCTTTGTATGATATGATGAATTTGATCAATAAGAGAAAGCAGATTGATTCCGAAACCATTGATACCATTGCTCAGAAATTATTGGATCTTTTGATTGATGCGGGTATTGATGCAACCGCTACCTCATCGGAAATGATCATCAACCGTATGATACGAGATGCATCTGATATTTATCAAAGACCGGATTTTCGCCAGAAAATGTTACCAAAATATCAGATCATTACAGCCCGTCAAGCATTGGAAAAGAATCTGGCTCCACATATTGGACTTAGTTACCAAGATGTGAAACGTCAGATGATTTCAGATGATATGTATACCAAACGAAGTGCTTCTTCGTACTTGGATCCATTATTCAATGTCGAAGTTCCAATGACACGATTAAAAGAATACGATCGTATCATTGATCCGACTTATGTACGACAGTATCAAGAAGAACGTCGGAAGCTATTATATGATCAAACGTACTATAATCCAGACTATGTCAAATCTTTCTTAGAAGAATTTGCAAAGCATGGAGCAAAAGGGTTATAGGATATCAGAAAGAACCAAGTATACTACTATACTTGGTTCTTTTTTTATTGTCATACCTATATCTATCTCCACTATAACACAGTATACACTCACCCAACATCTAGTGGTAATAAGCATATTCCAAGTGGTGGTAGTGCAGGACAGATCTTACGTTGGTCTTCTGATGGTACTGCCGTTTGGGGTAGTGATAATAACACGACCTATAGCACTGGAACTAGTTCGGCGAGCGGACTGACGAAACTGTATGGGGGTACCGGTAGTGCCACAGACGGAACCATGACCCAGAGTGCTATTACAAGTGCATACCACAACATTCCATCAGATGTTATGCATACTTATATTGGTATTGAAGTACGCGTACCAAATACTACAGATACTACGTTATCTGCATTAATATGTCGATTACGTGGTCTTGGATATTATTTTGGAAAATTCTCAGCAATGTCATTCCCAGAATTTCCCGTTCAAAGTTGGGGATATTTGGTTCAATATTACTACACAGCAGAAAATTTATTTTATGTAGAATTCCAACAATCATATTATTATGAAAAATATGGAAATTTCTTAAATTATTCAACTAAACGTTGGAAAGAAACTACATGGACGAAAAAATAGTATACACTCACCACGATTCGTTTATTAAATCCCCTTACAAATGGAAAGGTATATCGTTTTTATGAATTGTGGATCGGTTTTGTTAATAGTTAATTGGTATTTTATATACCGTTGGTTAATATAATTATTCACAAATATATCTCCATATATAGGAATAAAACCTATATATGGAGATCTATGTTATTTTTTGCTATTATCTACCTTATAAGTGGTATTCACCATAGTAGAATCATTAATCGAATTCATTCTATTTATAATAGAAGATACTTTAGATGTTGCATCCTTATCTTTAATAGAATCTTTAACTAATGGTACTATTTCCTTTAAAAGAGTTACAATATCTTTTAAAATAGGAATCATTAAGATCGGGATTCTATCATACATGATACCCTCTACTTCTTTCTTACCATCCTTATTTTCTTTCCCGTAAGTACAGAATTTCTTTAAACCAGCAGATTCTAAGTCTTCTGCGATTAAACCATAATAAGAATCAAGAGAACCTCCTTCAGCTTCTTGTTTAAACTCCTTATCGATCTCTTCTCCACTATATTCTTTAGAGAGTAATTCAGCATATCTTTCTGTTTCTCCCTTATCAAACCATTGTTTTGGCTGGAGATTCAGAAGTTTATATGGATAAGAAGCATCTTCTTCTAATGGTTTAATATCCAACTTATATTTCGATGCTGAACCAATACGTCGAAGAAGACCATTCGAATCAATATGTAAATTTGCAGTTGATGAAGAAGATGAATTAAATATTCCCTGTGAATAAAATCCCACATCACAATAACAATATCTATCTTGAAAACGGAATTTCGCTCCACTATCATTGACTACTTGAAGAGAGTTTGGATTTTTTACAATTCCCCATGGAGTACTGCCGGTAAAACGGATAGCTGCGCTATCGATACCATATACAATGTCTTGTGAATTATAGAAATTTGTTTCTATATATTTGGTACTTGTATTGACTGCAGCCCATTTTGTCCAATTCCCTTTTTCATCTCTAAATCGAAGAAAAGCCTCATTGAAGCAATTAATTGCGAATTGACTTCTATAACTACTAGACCCACACACATGTAATGTAGCATATGCTACAGGAGAATTGGTATATGATCCAGCAAGCATATATCCACCACATTCAGTAACACCATTTAAATCAGTTCCGTTGTTCAAACCTCCATGCGTTATATAACTATTTGCATTACTTATTAATGATACCAAGTTCATATAGCTATAATCTGCTGTTTTACTTTGTCTATATCTAAATAGGATGTTACCGGTGCCATCACCATAGATATAAGCACCGTTCTTATCAATATTAATACCCGGTAGGTA
>ULWU01036731.1_pt1 | contig 23847 bp, 20 predicted proteins | sample 1960661 | NCBI WGS metagenome assembly ULWU01 (sample SAMEA4835821, study PRJEB28245) | human gut metagenome | biome: gut microbiome; material: fecal sample | place: Denmark | collected 2008
GTGATGTATATAAGAACCGTGAATTTGAAGCTACTGTAGTAGGTGTAGATGCTTCTACCTTAACAGCAGGCGCTTTATTAGGACGTTTCGTATCTACAGCACACAATAATTTCATCAATTACAATGATGCAGATTATGATGCAGCTTATGCCAATGCACAGGCAGCAGCATCTGATGAAGAAGCAACGAAATATTATAAAGAGTGTGAGACAATTCTGACCAATACAGCAGCCAATGTATATATTCAGGATATGGCAGAGCTTGTAGTTTTGAATAAGAAATATGCAGGCTATGAATTCTATCCTTTATACATTCAGGATATTGCCAAGCTGTATATTGCAGAATAAGTAATAAGGAGACGGGAATATGAAATACGTAGGTAAGAAGTTTGTAACATTGATTATTACATTACTGTTGATTTCATTTCTCGTCTTTTTGACTTTTGATATCATCCCCGGAGATGCAGCTATGGCACAGCTTGGCACAGAGGCTACACCTGAGAGATTAGAGGCACTTAGGGAAGAGATGGGATTGAATCAGCCATTCCTGCAGAGATATGGACAATGGCTGATTGCATTCCTGCATGGAGATTTTGGAATGTCTTATAAATATAAAGTATCTGTGCAGTCTATGATTCTGTCCAAATTACCGATTACAGTGATGATGGCACTGATTTCTTTTGTACTGATGATCGTAGTATCACTGCCAATTGGAATCTATACAGCCAAGCATAACGGTAAATGGATGGACAGATGTATTACAGTATTGAATCAGATTGTGATGGCAGTACCTCATTTCTTTATGGGTATTCTGCTGACCTATGTATTCGGACTGGTGCTGAAATGGTTCACACCAGGTAATTTCGTATCCTATGATGTAGATTTTGGTGCATTTCTGGCGTATCTGATTTTTCCATGTATTGCAATTGCACTTCCCAAGATAGCAATGTCTGTGAAGCTGATTAAGAGTGCATGCGTACAGGAATCGAAGAAGGATTATACCAGAACTGCTTATAGTAAAGGAAATAACACCAATAAGGTTTTATATAGACATGTTCTTCGTAATGCCATGATTCCTGTCATTACATTATGGGGAATGACTCTGGCAGATATGCTGGTGGGCAGCATTGTAATCGAGCAGGTATTTAATATTCCTGGAATCGGAAGAATCCTTCTGACATCTATCTCTTACAGAGATTATCCTGTAGTACAGGCAATCATCGTACTGATCGCATGCGTGGTCATTGTTACGAATTTCTGCGTGGATGTCATTTATCAGCTGGTAGATCCAAGAATCAGTGTTCAGGAATAATAGGCTCAAGAGGTGCGTATGAAAAAGAAAAAGAACTGGAATTTAATACTGGGAGGAATCATAACGGTTGTTATGCTAATTATGATTCTCATAGGCTTCTTCTGGACGCCTTATGATTCTACAAAGATGGATAGTGCCAATAAGCTGGCAGCTCCTTCCCTACAGCATATCATGGGATGTGATAATTTTGGCAGGGATATTTTCTCAAGAGTGCTGGAAGGTATGGGAAATACTTTTGTAATCGCAATATTGACTGTGCTGATAGGTGTATTTTTTGGAATCCTGATCGGAGCATTCACCGGGTACTTTGGCGGCTGGCTGGATGAAGTACTGATGCGTATCAATGACGTTGTTTTTGCTTTTCCAAGTATTTTACTGGCATTGATCTTTATCAGTCTGTTTGGCCCAGGCAAGTATAATGTAGTGCTGGCATTGGGGATTGCATTTATCCCCAGCTTTGCACGTATTGTCAGAGGTGAATTTATAAAATACAGGGATATGGATTATATTAAGAGTGCCCATTTAGCCGGAGTAGGTAATCTGCGCATTATGTTCGTGCACATTTTGCCTAATGCGGTTACTGTATTATTATCTTCTGTTATGATAGGGTTTAATAATGCGGTATTGGCAGAAGCGGGGATGAGCTATCTGGGAATTGGTGTACAACCCCCTGAGGCAAGCCTTGGCAGTATGCTTTCTGAGGCACAGAGCTATTTGTTCTCGGCTCCGAATTATGCGATTTTCCCAGGTCTTATGATTATTCTTATGGTGTTGGGATTATCATTGCTGGCAGATGGAATTAAGGCGTGAGATCCGCTGTTTAAGTGAGGTAAGGATGAGCGATACATTATTAGAAATCAGGCATTTGAATATAGAGTTTCACGATCATGATAAACCGGAGAGTGTAGTAAACGACTTCAATCTGACCTTACAGCAGGGAGAGATTGTAGGAATCGTAGGAGAATCCGGTTCTGGTAAATCCATGACAGCCATGGCGATTGCAGGGCTTCTCAGACGTCATGATATGAAGAAGAGTGGGGAGATTCTGTTTGAGGGAACAGAGCTCCTTCATGCGAAACGTTCCTTATTGAGACAGTATCAGGGCAATGATATCAGCATGGTATTCCAGGAGCCAATGACTTCCCTCAATCCGGTAAAGCGTATCGGCTGGCAGGTAGAAGAGAGCCTCAGGCTGCACAGACCTGAAATGACGAAGCAGGAGCGCTATGAGAGAGCTATCGAAAGTCTCAGGAATGTGGAACTGGATCAGCCAGAGAAGGTCTATAAGCAGTATCCCCATGAGTTATCAGGCGGCATGAGGCAGCGTGTCATGATCGCATCAGCCATGATCTGTGAACCCAGGCTGTTGATTGCAGATGAACCGACTACAGCACTGGATGTAACAATCCAGCTCCAGATCGTGAAGCTTCTGCAGAGACTGAATCAGGAGAAAAAGACATCCATTCTGTTCATTTCTCATGATCTGAGCCTTGTGAAGAGGCTGTGTCATCGTATCGTAGTTATGAATAAGGGAGATATTGTAGAAGCCGGTGACACAGAGAACATATTTTATCATTCCAAGGATGCATATACAAAACAGTTAATTGATGCCATCCCGCGGTTAGAGAAGCCGGATCTGGCATAATGATATGGGGTCAATATGAAGAATATTCTTGAAGTAAAGAATTTGAATGTGTATTATACTGATAAAGGCAGCTTTTTTCATGGAAAGAAGGAAGAGAAGCATGCACTGAAAAATGTGTCTTTTACCATGAGAGAGGGAGAAATCCTCGGACTGGTAGGAGAAAGCGGATGCGGTAAGACATCTCTTGCGAAGGCACTTCTTGGTATGCAGAAGAAGTATGATGGAGAGATCAGGTTGGATTGTGCCAACCCGCAGATGGTATTTCAGGACCCATATGGTTCACTGAATCCTGCTAAGCGAATCGGTTGGATTCTGGAGGAGCCTCTTCGTATGAAACATGCTTATTCTGCGGAAGAGAGACGTCAGAAAGTGGATGAGATGCTGGATAAGGTAGGGCTTGACAGAAAGTGTCGGGAACATTATCCAAATGAGCTTTCAGGCGGACAGAGACAGAGAGTGGCGATAGCACAGGCACTGTTATGTGATACGAAGTTTCTGATTGCGGATGAACCTGTATCTGCATTGGATGTAACCATTCAGGCACAGATCATCAGATTATTGCTTAAACTGCATCAGGAGATGGGAATATCCATACTGTTTATATCTCACGATCTGCGAGTTGTTTATCAGATGTGCGACAGAGTGATGATCATGCGTAGTGGTGAGATTCTGGAGCAGGGAGACATTGATGAGATTTATAACCATCCAAAGACTGATTACACCAAACTGTTATTAGAGGCTGCAAATATTATATAATAAAGGATAAATATTATGCTGGAATGTTTATACCCCAAGGTATACTTGGATTCTACTTATGAGATAGATTTTGAACAATATTATCAGGATGGTTACAGAGCAATTATCTTCGATATTGATAATACGCTGGTGCCACATGGAGCGCCCGCCGACCAGCGGGCTATTGCCTTATTTAAGAGACTGCACGCTCTCGGATATCAGACCATGATGCTTTCCAATAACAAGGAGCCACGTGTGAAGATGTTCTGTGATGCGGTAGATGCAGAGTATATCTACAAAGCAGGCAAGCCCAATCCTGCTAATTACAGAGAAGCTATGAAGCGCATGCATACAGATGAGAAGAATACGTTGTTCGTAGGAGATCAGATCTTCACAGATGTGTGGGGAGCGAATAAAGCAGGAATTTATTCTATTCTGGTAAAACCCATTCATCCTAAGGAAGAGATTCAGATCGTTTTAAAACGTTACCTTGAAAAAGTCGTTTTATTCTGTTATAAAAGACATATACACAAATAATGGTAACTATTCAGAACCCCATTCGCAAAATCGCTGTTTCACAGCTTTTCTTTTGCTCATGTGGTTACTTCGCCATATAAATTGAGTCAAATATGCTTGTAAACAAGCATATTCTGCCTTAATTTGCATGGCTCTGAATAGTTACAAATAATGGTAACTAGGCAGGGATAAAATATGATAGAGATTAACGGACTGACAAGGACTTGTGGATTGATCGGCAATCCGGTGGAACACACACTTTCACCTATGATTCATAATTATCTGGCACAGCAGACGGATGTAAATATGGTCTATGTACCATTTCTGGTAGAACAGGGCAGATTGGAAGATGCCATAAAGGGTGCATATGGACTGCATATTCTAGGCTGCAATGTGACAGTACCTTATAAAAATGATGTAATTCCATATCTGGCACAGATAGATGAGTTGGCTGCGAAAATGGGTTCTGTAAATACACTTGTCAGAGTAGATGGTGGCTATAAAGGATATAATACAGATATGACAGGTCTGTATCGTGCTATGAGCAGTGATGGTGTGTCTATCCAGGGAGAACAGGTAATTGTTCTTGGTGCAGGCGGTGTCGGCAGGGCAGTAGCATTCATGTGTGCAGCGAAAGGAGCAGCGCATGTATGGCTTTTGAACAGAACAGTAGAGAAGGCAGACGAGGTGGCGAAGGAAGTCAACCTCGCAGAAGGCAGAAGCTGTGTAGAGGCTCTTGCCATGTCCGATTATGATAAGCTCCCGGATGAGAAATATCTGGTGATTCAGAGTACCAGCGTCGGGCTATACCCTCATGTAGAGGATGCTGTCATTACGGACCCGGCTTTTTACCACAAAGTGAAAGCCGGCTATGATCTGATCTACAGACCCTGGGAGACTAGATTCATGCAGTTGGTAAAAGAACAGGGAGCGCCGGCTTATAATGGTCTGAAGATGCTGTTGTATCAGGGAATCGAAGCCTTTGAACTCTGGAATCAGTGCAAAATAGAAGATGAAAGCGCTTACAAATTATATGAAATGCTGAGGACTACCGTATGAAGAAGAACATTATCCTAATCGGCTATATGGGCTGTGGTAAGACTACAGTGGGCAAAAGCCTTGCCAAGCTGGAGAGTGCGATTTTTCTGGATACTGATGAAAGAATCGAAGAGAAACAGGGCAGAACGATCAGTGAGATCTTCGCGCAGGATTCGGAAAAGGCATTTCGTGATATGGAGACTGCATATTTGAAAGAATTATTGCGGTTAAAAAGAGAGGGAATGATCGTATCCACCGGAGGCGGCATGCCTGTCAGGGAAGAAAATCGGCAACTGTTGCGAGAGCTGGGATATGTAGTTTATCTGAAGGCTTCAGCAGAAACGATATATGAGAGAGTAAAGGAAGATACGAAACGACCGCTTCTGCAATGTGAAGATCCTTTGTCAAGAATACGTGATATGATGGAACAGCGTAGAGAAGCCTATGAGAGTACAGCACATTATATTGTGCAGGTAGATACATATAAACAGCAGGAGCTTGCTGAAATAATACAGGAAAGGTATAGGAAAATGCTATGAAACTGTTAGTAATTAATGGACCGAATCTCAATTTCCTTGGAATTCGTGAAAAAGGAATCTATGGTACGCAGGATTATCAGTATCTGGTGAATCTGATTGAACAGAAAGCACAGGAGACAGGCTGCGAGATAGAAGTATGGCAGTCTAATCATGAGGGCGCTATTATTGATAAGATTCAGGAAGCATATTTTAACGGAACAGAGGGAATCATCATCAATCCCGGTGCATATACACATTATTCCTATGCGATTCGTGATGCACTTGCCAGCATTACAGTACCAAAGGTAGAGATTCATATTTCTGATATTACCCGGAGAGAAGAGTTCCGTAAGACATCCGTAACAAATCCTGCCTGTGACCATCAGATCTATGGACAAGGACTGAATGGGTACTTAATGGCGATAGATTGGGTGATAAATAAAAAAAACAGTTGAAATGTGACCGGTTTTGTTATAGAATGGTCAATGGATTCTAAACGTGAAACGTGAAAATTTAGGAGGAAACAGTTTATGATATCAGCAGGAGATTTCAGAAATGGTATTACAATCGAGTACGAGAATAGTATCTATCAGATTATTGAATTCCAGCATGTAAAACCTGGTAAGGGTGCAGCATTTGTTAGAACCAAGTTAAAGAACATCATCAGTGGTGGTGTAGTTGAGAAGACTTTCAGACCTACAGAGAAATGTCCTCAGGCACGTATTGATAGAAAAGATATGCAGTATCTGTATGAAGATGGTGATTTATACTACTTCATGGATACAGAGTCTTACGATCAGGTTGGTCTGAATGCAGACAAGGTTGGCGATTCCTTAAAGTTCGTTAAGGAGAACGAGATGGTTAAGGTATGTTCTCACAACGGTAATGTATTCGCAATCGAGCCTCCACTGTTCGTAGAACTGACTATTACAGATACAGAGCCTGGATTTAAGGGCGATACAGCTACAGGTGCTTCCAAGCCTGCTACTGTTGAGACAGGTGCTACTGTCAGCGTTCCTTTATTCGTAAATACAGGAGACGTAATCAAGATCGATACCAGAACAGGTGAATATCTGTCCAGAGTATAATTTAGAAGATTTAAAGAGAACTCAAGCATAGTCTTGGGTTCTTTTTTATTGTAAGAAAGTTTAGTACGAGTTTTTACATTTGGCTTGCATTCAGCGAAATGGTATAGTATATTGAATCCGGATTTATGAGAATGTTTGGTAAATAGAATATAGTAGGCGAGTCTTTTGAACCATGGAGAGTATTAGAAATTGCAGTACGCTTCATGGTTTTTTGTACGCAAATTTTGAAAAAAGATGAAATAAGGAGATATTATATTTTATGGAATTTACCAATTTTACAACATTAGTACAGAGAGAAGTTGAGAAGAGAGCAGGCGAGAATTACCGTGTGAAGCTGAATGATGTTATGAAAAACAACGGCGTAGTGTTGAGGGGAATCACATTAATGCAGGATGACAGTAATATTTCACCGACAATTTATCTGAATCCATATTATGATGCATATGAAAATGGAGATACTACCCTTGGAACTGTTATTGATGAAGTGATTGACACATATGAGAGAAATAAGATCAATCGCAGCATTGATATGAAATTTTTCCTGAATTATGAGACTGTGAGATCCAGAATTATTTTTAAACTGATCAATACAGAGAAGAACCGGGAGTTATTAAGGGATGTTCCATATATTCCCTTCCATGACCTGTCTATTGTGTTCCAGTGTCTTGTTTCAGAAGAAAGATTTGGTAATGCATCCATTCTGATACACAATGTGCATCTTCAGCTGTGGAAGGTCAATGCCCGTGAATTATATGAGTGCGCGTTGGAGAATACGCCATTATTACAGGGATATGAGCTGGCAGATATGAATACCGTTCTGGAAGAAATGAAAGCATTAGGTGGGATAGATGATGAGGAAATAGAGGATATGCAGCAGGAAGTACCCATGTATGTACTGAGTAACAAATCAAGGATAAATGGTGCATCCTGTATTCTGTATAAAGATATTTTAAAAGATTTTGCGATGGTAGTAGACAAGGATCTGTATGTGCTTCCCTCATCCATCCATGAAGTGATCCTTCTGCCTTCCGATGGTACACAGGAGAGCGAACAATTAAAAGAAATGGTAAGGGAGATTAATCAGTCTCAGGTAGAAAAAGAGGAAGTACTTTCAGATTCAGTATATTATTACAGAAGATCAGATGATTCCTTTTTCTGTTTATAAGATAGGTAAAAAGGACAGATTATGTTACCTGTTTTGATGCTGAAAATGATGAAAAAGCAATATATGTGAAAAGTCTTACATATAATAAAATAGCAAGAAACGGCACAAATTGAACAGACATTATATGAAAGAGCTTACACTAAAATGTTACAATAATGCCTATAATTAGATAATCTTCATGTAAGAATATGAAAGAATGAAAACATAAAACAAAGCTGCAAATTTTTTCAATTTTTATTTGATAAATTATTGACAATTAACCATATTATGTTTATCATTGAGTCATGTCAACGTAGAAGCGTCAGTCAAAATGTACGCAATCGTGTATTTTGACAAGACCGATACAGACACCAAAGAAGGGTTACTAATAAAAGGGTAAACCAAATCAGGTAAAGGAGATCGTGAGTAAATGAAGAAGTGGGTTTATATGTTTAGCGAAGGCGACATGACAATGAGAAACCTTCTCGGTGGTAAGGGTGCTAACCTCGCTGAGATGTCAAGCATCGGCCTTCCTGTTCCACAGGGATTTACAATTACAACAGAGGCTTGTACTCAGTACTATGAGGATGGCCGCAAGATTAACGACGAGATCATGGCACAGGCTATGGACGGCGTTAAGAAGATGGAAGAGATTAATGGTAAGAAGTTCGGAGATCTTAAGAATCCTCTTCTTGTATCTGTTCGTTCAGGTGCGAGAGCTTCCATGCCAGGTATGATGGATACAATCTTAAACTTAGGTCTGAATGATGAAGTAGTTGAAGCAATGATCGCTGGCAACCCAGATCCTAAATTTAAGCGTTTCGTATATGACTCTTACAGACGTTTCATTCAGATGTTCTCAGACGTTGTAATGGAAGTTGGTAAGAAGTATTTTGAACAGCTTATTGATAAGATGAAAGAAGAGAAGGGTGTTAAGTACGATGTTGAATTAACAGCAGATGACTTAAAGACACTGGCTGAACAGTTCAAGGCAGAGTATAAGAACCAGTTAGGTGAAGAATTCCCTTCAGATCCTGTTACACAGTTAAAGTTAGCTATCGAAGCAGTATTCCGTTCATGGGATAATCCTCGTGCTAACGTATATCGTCGTGATAACGATATCCCTTATTCATGGGGTACAGCAGTAAACGTAATGCCTATGGTATTCGGTAACTTAAATGATGAATCCGGTACAGGTGTTGCATTTACACGTGATCCTGCAACAGGCGAGAAGAAGCTCATGGGTGAGTTCTTAAAGAACGCGCAGGGCGAGGACGTTGTTGCCGGTGTTCGTACACCTATGCCTATTGCTCAGATGGAGCAGGAGTTCCCTGAAGCATATACAGAGTTCGTTAAGGTTTGCGAGCTCCTTGAGAACCACTATCATGATATGCAGGATATGGAGTTCACTGTTGAGAACAAGAAGCTCTATATGTTACAGTGCCGTAACGGTAAGAGAACAGCTCAGGCTGCATTGAAGATTGCTTGTGATTTAGTTGACGAGGGACACAAGACAGAAGCTGAAGCAGTAGCTATGATCGATCCTCGTAACCTTGATACATTATTACATCCTCAGTTCGATGCTAAGGCATTAAAGGCTGCTACACCTCTTGGCAAGGGACTTGGTGCTTCACCTGGTGCTGCTTGTGGTAAGGTTGTATTTACAGCTGATGATGCTGAAGAGTGGGCTGCTAGAGGAGAAAAGGTAGTACTTGTCCGTCTGGAGACATCTCCTGAAGACATTACAGGTATGAAGGCTGCTCAGGGTATCCTGACAGTTCGTGGTGGTATGACATCTCACGCTGCAGTAGTTGCACGTGGTATGGGTACTTGCTGTGTATCCGGTTGTGGCGACATCGTTATGGATGAAGAGAACAAGAAGTTCACATTAGCTGGACAGACATTTACAGAAGGTTCTGAAATCTCTATCGATGGTACAACAGGTAACATCTACGCAGGCATCATCCCTACAGTAGATGCTTCTATCGCTGGTGAGTTCGGTCGTGTTATGGCTTGGGCTGACAAGTATAGAAAGTTAAAGGTTAGAACAAACGCAGATACTCCGGCAGATGCTAAGAAGGCTCGTGAACTTGGTGCAGAAGGTATCGGTCTTTGCCGTACAGAGCATATGTTCTTTGATCCTGAAAGAATCGCTGCTTTCCGTGAAATGATCTGCTCTGATACAGTAGAAGAAAGAGAAGAAGCTCTTGAGAAGATCCTTCCTTATCAGCAGGGAGATTTCAAGGCTCTGTATGAAGCACTTGAAGGCAACCCGGTTACTATCAGATTCCTGGATCCACCTCTTCATGAGTTCGTTCCTACAGAAGAAGCTGATATCGAGAAGCTTGCAAAGGCTAAGAATAAGACTGTAGAAGAAGTAAAGGCTATCTGTGCATCACTTCATGAGTTCAACCCTATGATGGGTCATAGAGGATGCCGTCTTGCAGTTACTTATCCTGAAATCGCTAAGATGCAGACAAAGGCTGTTATCCGTGCAGCTATCGAAGTTCAGAAGGAACATGCTGACTGGACAGTTAAGCCTGAAATTATGATTCCTCTTATCTGCGAAGTTAAGGAATTAAAATATGTTAAGAAAGTAGTTGTTGAAACAGCCGATGCTGAAATCGCAGCTGCAGGCGTTAAGTTAGAGTATGAAGTAGGTACTATGATTGAGATTCCTAGAGCAGCTCTTACAGCCGATGAAATCGCTAAGGAAGCTGACTTCTTCTGCTTCGGTACTAACGATTTAACTCAGATGACATTTGGCTTTTCTCGTGATGATGCTGGTAAGTTCTTAAATGCTTACTATGACACAAAGATTTTCGAGAACGATCCATTTGCTAAGTTAGACCAGACAGGTGTTGGTAAGTTAATGGAGATGGCTATCAAGTTAGGTAAGCCGGTTAATCCAAACCTTCACATCGGTATTTGTGGTGAGCACGGTGGAGATCCTTCATCCGTAGAATTCTGCCACAAGATTGGTCTTGACTATGTATCCTGCTCACCTTTCCGTGTACCTATCGCAAGATTGGCAGCAGCACAGGCAGCTATCGCCGAGTCACGTCAGTAAAAGATGCAAGCTGTTTTTTGGGAACTTTTGAAATCTCCAAAGATTTCATGAGACAAAGTATGAGGATTTATCATCCGGAAAATACTTTCCATTACCCAGAAAAGCTTGAAATAAAGCTATTCCTAGTATAGGGTGTCTGCTTAGACACCCTATATTTTTTTACACAAAAATAATTTCAACCAGGCTGTAATGAGAGCTAGACACAAGAAATTGTTGACTGCATTCGACAAAAATTTTGTCAGAAGTTCGGGAAATCCGAACAGTGAAAATTAACCATTTTGGAAAAAGTTCGGAATATCCGAACTTAGAAGGAGGTTCAAAAATGTCGGAATTTACAGCTAAAAAGCTTAAAGAAGCGCGTGTTAGGGCAGGTTTTACTCAGGATGAAGCTGCAAAGCTCATGAACTTGAAGAAGACGACCATGAGCGAAATGGAAGCTGGGAAGAGAAGTATATCTGCTGATGAATTGGCACAGTTTTCTCGTATTTATGAAGTTGATGTAAGAGAATTACTGTTCTTGGAATTTACAGAAGCCGGTGAAGAGCAGAGACTTGCAGCTAAGTACAGTTCGTTCTTTAAATTACTTGAGAAATTATCTGATCGTGATATTGAAGATGTTTATTGGGTAATAAAGCGTAAGGTTGAAGGTTTGCTTTAAAAACTGAATAAGACTCAGGATGCCCGCATTGCAGATTACACCTGCTTTGCGGGTATTTTTTGTGTTGACATATACGGAGACCGTACATATGAGGTGCATTATGGCAGATATAGATTTAAAGCTTGATGGTATCGCTAATGGCGTATTAGTTGAACAAACTGATAAGAAAAAAGCCGATGCGGACAAGAAGAAAAGAATGTATGCAAGCGCCTTTGCGTATATTAGAAGCCAGACTGGAATGAATAAGAAGGAGTTTGCTGAATACCTTGGAATTCCTTATAGAACTTTACAGGACTGGGAACTGGGAAATACCCAGGCTCCAGAATATGTGCTTCGATTAATTGCTTATAAAGTACAGATGGAGAAGGAAAGGGGGAACCTATGATGACAGTATTATATGGTATTGGAACAGTTTTAAGATTTGTTCTTAGAGTAGTATTATTGCCGGTACAGGCGGTACTTACACTTGTGATGCTTGCGATGGCATTTATAGGTAGCCTTGCATGTACTTTATTTGAAATCATTGGAACACTAGGCGTAATCTGTGGCTTGTATGAATTTATTAGCAGTACAGGTTCAGCTACCTCTGGATGGCAGTTTTTGATAGGCGGCATTCTTCTCGTTATTATTCCTCAGGCTTTGACAATTTGGGGAGAAGAGGGACTACTGAATTTAAAGGATCTTTTGGCAAGAATTTAGTTCTCGACCGACATTGTCTCGTTTTGACTCGTTTTGTCTCGTCTCGACCGACATTAGCACTTTTCTTATAGATTTAACGGTGCTATTATTATCATAGACAAGTGAGAGGTAAGCAGGGAAATAAAAATACGACAACAGAAGCGTTAAGAAAGTTTTATGAGCGCGATAAATATAAGCTTTTGAAGAATGACCATATTTTGGATAATCTAGAAAGCTTAGCGCTCTTCTGGAAAAAGGTCGAATTGCAAGATGATAGTTTTTCTGATGATGTATTGAAATTATTATCAGTGCTCCACTATGCACCTAATGGGATGTGGACATACTTGCTTTCAGTCTACTTTATGGCAAATAAAGATGATGAAGGAAATCTTGAAGATACATCATTAATCGCGTTTTTGAATAAGATTACAGCTTTTGTTTGGACATATGCAGTTATAAGACCTGGTGTAAATACACTTAGAAGTCCGTCTTATCCAGAGATGATTAAGATCGTAAACGGTGAACCGGTTGAATTTGCTGATTATAAGTGTGAATCTATAAGCTGAATTTTGGGCGTACTATCCCCTTGGTGGAAAAAGCCGTTTTTAAAAAGGCTTATCCGGCTTGTGCAGCGCACTGCTGTTGTATAAGCTTTAAGATTTCGGGATCAGCTCCCTGCTCTCTGAGGAACTGAAGGGTGTTTTCAACCGTTAAAATAACAGGTTTTTGCTTTGGCGGATTGACAGTGGCTTCGTAGTCATCCGGATGGAAATCTTCGCCGTTTAAAAGCATGTGATATATACTGGTAAGCATCATTCTGGCAATGGCAATAATGGCTTTTTTCTTGCCGCGTCTCTTAGCCAGCCGCTGGTATTTTATCGCAAAGTATGGCTCTTTCTTGCTTTTGGCTGCGGCAAGGGCACACTGGATGAGCAATGGCTTCAGATATTGTCCCGCTTTGGAACATCTGGTGGATTTCTTCTTACTGGCGCTCTCGTTATTCGCAGGGGTAAGTCCAGCCCAGGAACACAGATGCCTGTCGGATTCAAAAACTGACATGTCAGCGCCAATCTCTGAAAGGATAAACAGAGCAGACAGTTCAGTGATGCCGCTAACGGTAGCAATACGCTTAATCTGGGAGTCATATTGGCGACTTCGCAGAAAAAGTTCTGCTTCGATTTCGTCAATTGATTGGTTGATGAAATCCATATGGGCTTTTGCATGGGTCATTTTGAATTTCTGTTCTTCCAGGATGTGATATCCGTGAACAGCATCCATGACCTCGTCTTTGGAAGCTTTTACCCTGCCGTCGATCAGGGAGCGGCACTTTCCTTCGTTAAAGGGTTCGCCAGAAAGCAGGTAGTCCATGATGCGGGTAGCGGAAAGTCCGAAAGGGTCTGTCAGGACACAATCGATCCGGATGCGGGAAATCGTCATGCTGTTTTGGTAGCGGTTCTTCTCCGCAGTGCGCATATAGGAAAGTTTTAGGCGGTAACGTGAAAGTTCACGCAGCACCCGGATATCAGCGGGCGGGATAAAAGAGGCTTTTACGATATCAAAACGGAACAGGTTAGCAATCCATTTCGCATCACGCTTGTCGGTCTTTTTGCCTTTAATGGCTTTCACATACTTGGGGTGTGTGAGGATGACATGCATATGCGGTTCAAGGATATTAAAAATGGGAATCCAGTACTTACCGGTGGATTCCATACAGACATCGTGGCAGTCCTGTGCGAGAAGCCAGTCGCGCAGGGCAGCGATATCTGAATTGGTGGTGTTAAAGACTTTCGTTTTGTAAGAGGCCGTCAAAGTAACCGGGTCAGAAGTACAAACAGCGGCAACAACTGATTTTTTATGTACATCAAGGCCAGCACATTTTGGACGGATTACTTCAAACTGCTGTGTATTCATAGGGGTTCCTCCTTTTGCAAAGGGATGAGAGCATAAAAAGAGAACAGCAGCATTGACTGTCATTCAAGCGAAAAGACTTATCTCAGAACCATGGCGGTTCTACCATCTTAAAAGATAAGTGTACGGACTCGAAGTCTCAATTGTTTGTGCTTAAAAAGGAATGACGGCACAAATAAGTTTTCGGGATAAGATGGTCTTTCGCCACTCACCACGCCGTGCTCTGTAGTGTACTGTTGTTCTCACAGATAGTATAGCACAGAGTGAAGACAGAAGAAACCATAGACTGGATAGATTCATGTATTGTTTGTGCCGGAAGGCAGGAACGACGTAAGGAGGGCATGCTGCCCGGCATGTTTGGAAGTTTGAAAAGCATGTTGTTAAGAATGCATTTGATAACTACGTATTTACGAATGGTAGACCAATTACAAAGTCTATGCTGGCATGGTGGTGCTATCACGATAAGGATCAGAAGCTGATACCGGTTGATACAGTTCTTGAAATTGAGCATATTTTTTCAAGAAAGCGCCAAGATAACGAAAAATCTTTGAAAGATAAGAATAGTCTTGAATCGCTTGGAAATAAGGCACTTTTGGAAAAATCAATTAATATAAGGGCATCTGATTATCGTTTCGAAGATAAAAAGAAATACTATATGGGTTATGTTACCGATAGTGGGAAGAATAAGCCGGCAACTGGAATTATTGAGCTTAGAAAAATGGCTGCAAGTAAAGACGATTATATAGAAAGCGATATTATAAGCCGTAAACAAACAATGATAGAAGATTTTATTGTGTATCTTCAGAAAAACAAGTTAATAACTGACTAGATTAACACAACACATAAGTAGATGGGAGAGGTTGATATTGGAAGGAAGCAAGGAACGCATAGACTTTATTATTGAATATATTTCAGCATATGAAGCAAAAATAAAGATTGCAAATAAGAATAGTTTATTTGATGAGGCTCAGTTGTTTGAGCTTTTTGCTCAAGAGATTTGCAATCTTTGGTATGGGAAAAAGTTTACAAATTTAAATTCAATTAAGAAGAATTATCCTTGTGTGGATTTGTTGTCTGAAGATGGCGAGATATATGTTCAAGTAAGTACGCAAGAAGATATACCAGGCAAAATAAAAAAGACGTTACTATCTTTAGAAGAAGAAAAATATCCTGAGCTGTCCAATATTAGTGCGCCTGTTTTCTTTGTGTTGAGCAATGATACAGAACAAAAAGTTAAGGATTTGGTAGGTAAGAATCAGATTGGAAGGTTCCCTTTTTCTGTTAAGGATAACTTTGTTTCTACATCAATGATAGTTCAGCGAGCATGCAATGATATCGAATTTCAGAAATCGTTATATGAATTTTTGAAATATGAAATTGATGGCATCTCTAGTATATCATCAAAACTATTAAACATATTTGATATCAGTAAAAATGTTGGACTAAGTAATATAAACACCATGATAAATGGTGAATATGAAATTGATAGAAGTTCGTTATTAAAGAGTATTCAAGATGATGATGCTCAATTCAAAGTTGTATGTGGAGATGCTGGTAGTGGGAAATCGGCGATTTGTAAAAAAGTCCTGATGGAAGAAGAAATGGTGATTTTTGCTCGTGCTGAAAAGATTGCATCATGTGACAGTATAAATAATATTTGGAATCTTGATGTGGTCGAAGCACTGAAATATTTGGGGGAGAAAAAGGCTGTTATTTATTTAGATGCCTTAGAATATATCTCTAGTGCAAGTGAATTCACAAAGGATCTTCTGCAATCATTGCTATATGAAATTAAAAAGCATCCTACAGTATCTTTTGTTACATCATGTAGAACTTGTGACGTTGGTGCCTTCATAAAATTAATTGGATTGTTTGACTTTAAAAAGTATGTTGTTGAGGACATATCTAACACTGAGTTGAAACAGATTTCAGAAAAATATCCGGTTATAAGAGCGATGTCATCGTCTGGAAAGTATTCAGAGCTACTGCGTTCCCCATTTTATATCGATGTAATTATTTCACAGGGGATAGATATTGATAAAGCTGGAGACGTTAACGAATTTAGAGATTACATCTGGAAAAACTGTATTTGCTTAAATGAAAAATCTATTAAAAAAGGTTTTCGTACAAATGATGTTGCCTCTATTATAGAAAAATTGGTGGTAGAGCGTTCTAAACGTTTTTCACCAGGAGTCAGATGTGATGAGCTAGATTGTGAGATTTTGGATTTCTTAAAATCAAATAACGTAATAACAGTGAATGAAAATCTAGCTAGATTAAAATATGATATCTATGAAGATATTTGCTTTGAGAGACTTTTTGACAGGGAATTTGATTTGAGCAGAGGAAATTACGCTGCTTTTTTTGCATGCGTTGAGAGCATGGGACAAGGAGCCTACCGTAGATATCAAATATGGGTATCTAATAAACTACTTGCAAGATCAAATCGAGATAAGTTTTTAAAATCGCTTGTGTTTGATAATGACATATCATCAGAATGGAGTAGAAATACCATTATAGGATTGATAAAGAGTCCTTATTGTAAAAGTTTTTTTGATGAACAGGGTATCAATATTCTTGAACACGCAAGATTAGAGGAGTTTATAAAGATTACAAATTGTTTTGCTTTTGAAATGGGGGATGTTCATTCTATTGAATATGATTCTATATCTATTCTTGGGCTTAATGCTAGTGGATATGGTCGTCTTGCGTTGATTGGTCTTATTTATAAGTACAAAGAATATGAAGATAGGCAGCTTGAAAGCAAAATCACTAAATTATGCTCAGATTATGTATTACGTTTTAGAGTTCGTGATGATGAGGTTGATAAATACGCTTTTGAAATTATGAAGTATTATGTTGATTCGTTTCTTCAAGACGGATTATCAGCACATATTACGAGAACATTGGACTATCTGACTCCAAGACTAGAAGTAATCTATGCTCTACCTAAAATCGCACGTTCATGGACAATTGACTTTTGGAAAATGCTGCAAAGCTTGTATGTTGAAGATGAATCAAAGACTAGAATTGCTGCGGAAATAATCTCATGGACGCTTGATCATGCTACCCAACCATTGGTAGATGGATTGTGTGCCGAATTATTTAAGATAGCTGAAACCATTTGGATTGAAGAAAATAAAAGAGATATTATAAGCCGTCAATTATATGGTGACGGGATTAGTCGTGATTTTCAGTGGGGATTACGAGGTGAAGGAAAAGATTACCATTATAAGCACCAGAATGTTAATAATGAAATATTCTTGCGATTGATATATCAAAGAAAGTTTAAAGATGCTTTGATATGGACTATAACCTTAATTAATAAACTTGTTTCCATTTATTCTGCTGAAGACTCAAATAGAGTAGAAGAAATTGTTTTGTTTGATAGCGCACATAAGTCTGAAAAAAAGTATCTTGGTTCAGTCGAAATGTGGTTTTCTGGAAGAGAAGAGAATATGATTCCTACTCTAATTGGGGACATGGTGTATTGGCTGAGAGAGTCTGCTATTCAAATACTTCATGTATGTGAGGAAGATAGTGAGTTATTTAATCACTTTGCGACATATATTAAAGAGCAGATTATGGAAAAGTCGACAAATGTAATCCTCTTGACTGTTATTGAAGATATTGCATTTGAATTTAAGAGCTCGCTTCCTGCATATGCTATAGAATTAGCATCAAGCCTGGAAGTTATATCATGGGATATTCAGTGGCAAGTGCATAGGATAATGACGCCAGAAAAGAAACTGTTATTAGATCAAATCAAGTTGGCTGTTGGAATTCCTGATTTTAATGGTAGGTATTCGCATCGAGAAACGATGTTTCGAGGAATACAGGACTATATGGCCTGGTGTCAGTTGACGGCGGAAAAGGAAGACGTTAGAGAAAAATGCATAAGTACATTGACTTATCTTTATGAAAAGATAGATTCCAAAGATGCGCATGCTTTATTGCAGGTTCAGAAAATGGATATGCGTAATGCCAATGTGAGAATTATAGAAGATAAATATATCTCAATAGAACCGAAACTTTCAAAGGAAACGCAGGAAATAGTTGATGCTAACGAAAAAAATAACGAACCGCAAAATGAAGTGTTGACTAAATTTAAGGATGTTATAGATAAAAAAGCGGATATTCATGAAGTACATGATTTGATAGAACAATTAGAGTCATTGATGCAATCTCCAGAAGATGAAGTTCGATATGAAGATTATTACATATTGGCTCTATGCGTTGCCTTTAGGGATGATAATCTTGCAAAAGAAAAGAGGAAGGAATATGTCAATAAATGGCTCGATCGAATCGAAAATCTTCATTCTGGAAATAGTTATGTAGCCGATTTGAAACTATCGGCAGCATTGATTGCGCAATATTCAAAGGACATAGGTGATGAGAGTAGAAACAGATTAAAGAGATTTATGGTTGCATGTCTTATGAATAGTGGGGCAAATGGGCAGATTGGTCTCTTGCGTAATCTAATTACAACTTACTTATTCAACAATCCTGGGGTGGCGCGGATCTTTTTTTACACAATTATTTGTTGTGCACATGATGAATGGAATCATACAATTTACAACCAAAAAATCATGAAAAAATGCAGACGTAAAACATATAGTATTCCTGTTGCTTATGGTTTACCTAAACCAGATGATATTGTTAAGGCTTATGGGAAAAAAGTATATGTTTCTAAGAAAGATAGCATAATAGAAGACTACTTGTATAAAGAGAAAAGCTTGGATCTTTCAGCGATAAAGATAGAAGAATTAGATCCGGGACTTCTTTTTGTTGCAATGAATGTAGGTTTAAAACTATCTGATTCAGATTTCGTGGATTTTGCTAAGAAAGTGATGCCTATATTTATTAAAGAACTAAGTGAAGATAATAGGGATTCTATTATGAATACGTATTATCAGAGACTTGATTTTAAGAAATTGTTCGAAAGAGAATTGGGTGAAGATAATGGTAGTTATCAGGAAGCGATAAATCTATTATTTGATAATGTGGATTATCAGATGTTTAGCAACGATACTATTAAGGCATATATATCAATTTTCGAGCATGTGGGGGCTTTATATTTTGACTCATATGAAAATGATGGGAAAAGGATACAACTACGTAAATGTCTCGAATACGCAGAAAGCTTTATCGATAGGATTCAAGTTCCGTTTGTAAAAAATGGATTGGAGAGAATACTTATTTTTGATTATGAACGGTTTGGAAGTAACTGGAATAAGTGTACAACCCATTATTCTTCCAATGATAAAACATTTTTATGCAGATTATGGGGAAAGTATCATAAGGGACATGAAAAAGATGTAGTAATGTCTATGTATCAAATGAAATTTGATGAATTATTACCAGAAGTTTTACCGGTTCTCGCAGAAGTAGTTGAAGCGCTGTATGAAACTGGAGAAGTATCTGACAAAAACTGTGTTCTTATCTTGAAATCGATTGTACTTAAGGTTCTGCTTAAGTTTTCAGATGTTGTTAAGGCTGATCAGGATTATCATGATGCGTATGAGAGAATCTTGAATGCGCTTATTAAATGTAATGACGAAAGTGCAGCAGTGATTTTGGATGAGTATAGAACACACTAAAACCAAAACATATGAAAAATTGGAGAGAATAATTGGGACGTGGAAAGAAAAAGCAAGTAGCTAAAAGAAGAAGGAAAATGATTAATCGAAATGCAATAAGAGCAAGAATGGGAAAACCCATATTTTTTACCTTGACACATTGCTCAAAAAAACTAAGCGGAGTTTCAAACAAATATAATTATAAGGCGAACATGCATAAGCTATGTTATGTGGGAGCCCGTTTCTATAACGTAAAATATCAAGCTTCTATAATGACAAATTGCAATTTTAGAAATGCTAATCTTATTGGGATTGATTTTTTAACTGTAACTTACGGGGAACATCATTTAAAAATACCAGCTTTAAGAATGTGGTATTTTATAACTGCGACCTTAGAGATGCAGATTTTAAGGATGCTATTTTTGAAAATGTAGTTTTTATTTGCACAAATTTCAAGGAAGTAAAGAATCTCGATTTTGATAATCCTGAAATAAATATTCTGAAGACATATAATAGAATTGATTTGAATAGCGCTGTTGAGTCCCGATTACTTGCATTGACCCAAAATGACTCGATATTTGATGCAAGAGTATTACATGTTAATAAGAACAAGCTTAATCACTGGGTGCTAAGCTTGTTGAATGCGAAATATGGGGATAAAGCGATATTGTTTTTAAGTAAGTTGCTTCCTAAGAAAGAAAAATGGAATAATATGTATACCATTTATTCTTATATGCAACTAATTGAGAATCTAATGAAGGCATCATATAATATCCTGTCTTTGACAGTTGTTAGAAGAAAAATCGCTGTATCCATTGTGTTTACTTGGTTGCAGCGATTTTTGCCGTTGTTTTGAAGTATAGTAATTTATTCCTTCCCTTTACTTTTTTTCTGTATTGTTTTCATTTTGCTCTTTGTTATAAATTGATAGTCTGTCCGAAAACCACAGCTTTCATGAAGAGCATCCGTAATCTTTTCGCGTTTATACAGCGGGATAAATCCCTGTTCCTGTATTTTGGCAAAATTCATTGCCTTTAGAGTACCTAATAATTCTTCGCAGGTATATTGCAAATTCAACTTTTTCTTAAGATAACGGTAGATTGTTAAAGAGAGAAAACAGATTAGAAAATGAGCTTTAATCCTGTTCTCGTCCTGTAAATAAACTGGTCTTGCAGAAAAATCAGTTTTCATAATACGAAAACATTCTTCAATCTGCCATCTTCCTTCGCTTACTTTTAAAATATCATTGATATCATCATCCAAAAGATCTGTACAGACTGCATAAAGACCATCATACTGTGCTTCTTCCGCAATCTTATCCTCATCCAGGTATTGTTCTATATCTGCAGCCTCCCCATCCTTGGTGACAGCTATCTTCCCTATGAAACGTGCCGGGTCGTTTGGGTTCCTGCGATTCTTTTTCGTACTTCCGGATTCCAACATTTTTTGCGCCCGCTCTACCTGTCTGCCACGGATTGCCTTCTGATAAAGGGCATATTTGGGGGAATAAGTGATGATTAAACGCTGGTGCAGTTTTTTTGTGGTGTATGGTTCATCTTTATAATAAAGTCCTCTGTCATCTTCTGGTAGTTTCGTGATATCGACTGGGAGATCATCGGAAACACGTTTGAAGCCCTGCGGATCCAGTGACCATTCTTTTTCCTCTTTTTTCAGCTTTTTGATTGACTGGGTTACGATATAAGCACGTTCACCCATATGATTGTATTCGCGGATGGATTCTGACCCCAGCCCGGCATCACTGCAATAAATAAATTTCTGGCAGCCAAAATCACCAAGGACTTTCTTTTCCAGTGGTTTCAGCGATGCCTGCTCATTAGCATTTCCTGGAAAAAGAGAAAAGGCAAGGGGAATCCCATCTCCGTCCATGAACAGTCCCATCTGGATGATTGGATCAGGTCTGTGTTCTTTGCTTTTCCCATATTTTTTGATGCCGTCTTCCTGTTCAATCTCGAAATAATAATTCGAGCAATCATAATAAAGGACCTTATCATTTCTTTTTCCCATTAAATGACTGTTTTTATAAACTTCAGCCTGAATCAGGTCACACTCTGCACCAAGGATATCTAATGCACGATACACATCATGAAGTTCATAGGAAGGCTTCTCCAAAAACTCTGATGCAGCCTTATAGGAAGAACGTTTACTGCAAGGCTCAAGGATTCTTGTATAGACCAGATCGGAAAGAATTTCATTAATGTCATATTTAAAGTTGTATTTCTGTTTTAATTTTCTGCAGACTTTATTGATCTGCATCTGGTAATAAATGGATTGCAGAAAGAGGTATCCGCCACGGAAAAAAATTTGTTTATCATAATCTAACTGTCTGTCAGCATGAAAGGGAATCAATACTGTTTTTTCTTCTTTTTCTTTTTTGTATTTTTCAGTTTCTATTTTCACTTCATTTTTTGCCCATGTAAGGACATCATCCCTTGTTGGGCCATGTTCAATCAAAAGTTGTTCCAACGTTCCGAGTTTGCGGACAATCATGGAAGATGTGCTGCCGTTAGTTTTTACATAAGATTTACAGATATAAAAGGACTCTGCATTTTTGGATTTTGATATATGAAGATTCATATGCAACACCTCCTTACCCTTATTATATCATACAATAACAGAAAATAACATATATAAAAACAGAAAAATTAACACAAAAAAGCAGGTTTTATGTAGCCTGCAAGTACTTTTCTTATTATTCAACTGTCAAACTCCCGCGTTAGGAGCAGTAAGTAACAAGAAAGAGAACATTCGCTTTATTAGCGAAGCACATGAGAAATTCTACTATGAAAAACATTAAAATTAGAAGGTGCAGAGTAGAGGTGTGGAAGATGTAAAGCAGAAAGCAGTACATATGGAAGCATTGAAAGTAAGAGAAGATAAAATCAGGTAGATATTGGGACGTGGGAGAAATCCTGCGTTCTTTTTTAATGCGGATAAATATGATAGATGTTATAATGTGAAAAGATAAGTGCGAAACATGCGCTATACTAGCAAAAGTTGTTAATTATATAAAGGTGGGAGAAATTTGACAAAAAGTAAAAAGACAAAAATACATAAAAAGGTAGATGGTCAGCTTTTACAGATGAATAAGACATTTAGTAATCTCAAGATGAAACAGAAGGATAAGATTACAGGATGGGTGTATGAAGAATACAAAAAGTATGTAACAGAGCATGATAAAGCACCTGATTTACGGGCAGATGAACAGATTGTTGAAGCTGTACTTGATAAGATAAATGAGGCACAAATCTGGATACCTGATGGGGAGATATACGATTATTATCGAAGAAAGAAACCACAACTTCAAAAGAGGCTGGATAATGAAAAGGTAATTAAGTTTAAATCCTATGTCAGTTTTTATAAGAGTATTGTTGATCAGGACAGGGCATCCGTTGTTATATGCAATCTTAAACATGAGATTATCTACATGAATCCGGCAGCTGTTATCAGCTATGCAAAGCGAGGTGGAGATAAACTTATCGGAAAAAGTTTATTAGATTGTCATAATCCGGAATCCAGGGATAAAATACAGCAGGTAGTGGACTGGTTTGCAGCAGATGAAAGCCATAATATCGTCTATACTTTTCACAATGAGAAACAGAATAAAGATGTTTACATGGTGGCACTCAGAGATGAAGGTAAGCTGATAGGATATTATGAGAAGCATGAATATCGAAATGTAGAAACTATGAAACAATATGATTTATGGTAATATTATGATATAGATTAAACAGGAAACCAGTAGATATTTTATACTCTACGAAGCGTAGAATCCGCATATATTCACCATTCTCTACGTTCCGTGGGTGTAAAACATCTATTTTTTATACTATTCTGTGGTCAGAAAGGAGGAAAACAATGGATCAGGTAAAAATTGGAAAGTTTATTTCTGACGCAAGAAAGGCAAAAGGGTATACACAGAAACAATTATCTGAATTGTT
>ULWU01050369.1_pt1 | contig 23773 bp, 13 predicted proteins | sample 1960661 | NCBI WGS metagenome assembly ULWU01 (sample SAMEA4835821, study PRJEB28245) | human gut metagenome | biome: gut microbiome; material: fecal sample | place: Denmark | collected 2008
AGTTACCACACTTTTCTTTTTCACTTCGTAACCAATAGCTACCACTTCATTTAAAAGTAAGGAAGAGCTCTCCAAAACAACATGAAGTTTACTTTCCCCTTTATAAATAACTTCTTTAGAGTCATAACCTACATAACTAAATACAAGTACAGCACCTTTCGATACGGAACTTAAAATGAAATTACCATCAAAATCTGTAATTCCCCCATTAGTAGTACCCTTTACCAAAACATTTACTCCTATTAAAGGAAAACCTTCCGAATCCTGTACCAACCCTGTCACTTTAGCAGTCTGCGCATATAACAGCACAGGTACAAAAATGAAAAATAAAAGGATTAATAACCACCTTGATAAAAAACATGTTTTCATAACGATTAAATTAATAATTCAACGATCAAATTTAGAAATTCTTTTTTTAAGAGTGAGTAGACAAAATTACCAAAAACAGAAGGGTAAATGCATATCTCGATATAGTAGTTTATAATACAACCTTAACAATTGCCCTGAAAGTTCTCTCTTAGTTTCGTAAATAGAATCCCCTTATTATTCATACACACAATATTTACTTAATTTTTGGAATAATCTTATCTGGGATTTCTATAACCTTATCATCACTCCCTCTAGCAAAAGAACTCAAATTATAAAGGTTCTTCTCAGTCCAAACCACATCCATGCGGTCATCACCCAACACAATATTGCCAAGTTTATTTCTAAACCATTCAGAGAGTTTTCTATAACTTTCATCATAAGCCACATTATTTCTTTCCATAGGATCTATCCTTAAATCGTAAAGCCCCATCTCAGCTTCTTCAGGAGTACATTCCAAAGCCCACTTTACATTAAGATTTTTAATACTCTTTATCGTAGGAACCGCAGCTTCCTTACGACTCCTCATAGAAAAAGAGAAATCCTTTGTACGAATAAGAGCCCTGTTACCCCCAACAGTCTGTACCTCAGCTATCACATAATCTCTGCTCTTTATCTTTTTATTCGCAGTCAAATACAAGTCACGCCCGTCCAGAAAGTCAAATCGTTTATCGTCAAGGTTATATCCGGCAGCAGAATAAAATGTAGGAGCCAGATCAACATACTCTGCAAAATCGGGAACCACTTTCCCTGCTGGAAATTTCTTCTTGTCTGAAGAAACAACAATCATTGCTGTTTCATTTGATTTAAGGAAACCTGACATTTTGAATATTGAGCCTTGTTCACCAAGATGCCACCCATGGTCTCCACATACCAAGACAATCAAATATGGCTGTTCATTAGCTTCACAATACAATTTAAATCGTTCGACAGCTTTACCTATTAGTTCATCACCCATTGCGCAAAAAGCATAATAATCTCTCACGTGTTGCTGCATTTGTTCGGGCGTCAATGAAAAAATAGAAAACTGCCTGTGCCAAGCTTGAACCTGTGGTGACATTTTATTATATTCCCACTGTTCAAAAACTGGAATTTTATACTCACGTCCAGCAAATTTATCTCTGTATTCCTTAGATGGCATAACTGGTGTATGAGGAAAATGAAATCCAAGGTGAATAAACTGAGGTTTATCAGTATCAGGTCCCTGCATTTGTGTTCCAACGATACTTTTATACGATGAATTTGCATTCTGTAGATATTCACTGAACACTTCAAGAATCCTACCATCTTCAGTTTTTTCCGTAGGCATAGTGCTCGCCCCTCCTATTATCTCACCATTAGATCGTGTCAGGACTTCTTGTTCTCTATAAAACTTTTCACGTATAGCTTTATTCTCTGGAGTATCCTGTACATCCTTCCCACATATATCATAGGAAACACTTCTTCTGTCAGGATAGAACCATACTTCCTTTTTTACACCAGTATTAGCTTTTCCTTCATTAGGCCATGTAAAATCAGCTATACGGGTAGCTTCAATCTTACGTTCTGAAATCATTTGTTCGTAATGACTGTCCGGATATGTAAAAGTCATCTTAGGAGCATACCGATAAATGTAATACCCCAATTTTCCAAAAGCGGAAGTTGAATATCCAGCCTCTCTCATTAATTCCGGAATCATAGGTTGAGCTCTATCGTGTTCATTATGCTTGAGTTGGAAGTTAAACATACCAGTGTGATGAGGATACATACCAGTATGCATAGAAGCTCTGGATGGACCACTCAGCGGACTGTTACAAAACGCACTTGTAAACAAAACACCTTCCGAAGCCAATTTATTTATATAAGGAGAACAGACATACCCTAATTTACTCTCTTTGTTGCCTGTCTTAGCTAAATTCCAGCATTCCAAAGCATCAGCTCTTTGGTCATCTGTAACAATCCACAAAATATTAGGTTTCTTTTCGGCAAATAATACTTGCGGCAAACACACAAGTGACAATAATAAATAACTTTTCATACTTAAATTTGCATTATGTTCCCCACTAAAAAAGAACGTTTTTATTCCATAAATAATTGATCCGTTAAATTTAAACTAAATAAAAGATAGCACTTGTTATTTTGCATATAACGGCATTTCCATAAGCCTTCTAATAACATCTGGTGTAGCTCTATCGTCTCCTGTGAGAAGAAATACTATCATTCCAGTATCGGAAACATCAAAGTATGTTCCATTCTTCACTGCACAAGATTCCAAGCGAATATACAACCAGTCCCAACTTCCATGCTTATAGTATGAACATGAACGTGCAGCTGACAATCTCAACCAGTCGAACTCTTTTCTGTCGCACTGAAGATTATAATTCTGGTCAGGTATCTTCACGAATTTACATTTTCCCCCCTTAGAAGAAGAGAATGCATCCACCATCTCATCAAAAGTCCATCCTGAGTGATTATCCCAGCTAAAATTCTTCTGAGGATTATCACTATGAATATTATTCCATTTCGAATGAGATATAATAGTAACAAAACGGCGTTTTTCTCTGGAAGCTCTATTGATACCCTCACCTACCACCTGCATCGGACCAGCTGCAATAATAAACAAAGGATTTTCCAAAGATGACTTGTTTATCTCATCGCGCAAAGCATTATAAGCCACTTCTGGATTATCAACAGCACATACAAGCCTTGTGTTGTTAAAACCAAAATTAGCAGCACCATTAATTGCACTTTCACGCATGTGATTGTATGCACACATACCTTTTACATTACTCCTTTCCTGATTACTTCCCCAAATATGATCGGAATATATATATAAAGGAAGCTTGTCCTGCAGACGCTGCGATGCTAATACGGCAAAGTTCATCGATGTAGCCGCCCAGTCATCCCAATCGTGCTCATTTCCGTCACAACTCACAACTATACGCCCTCTACCATTCCACAATGGCTCTGCATTGACAGCTACTGGTATTGAAATCAAGGAACAAATAATTAATACAATTACCTTCATGCCATTCAATATTAAAGATTTAAAGCATAATATCAGCTACTCAAAAAAAACATATTTTTTGTATAAAAGCGATTATCTATCAGGGTGAACAACAAAAGAAGGCTTATTTCCCGGTGGTAAAATTAAGATAGACTCAATCTTCATATCACCTTTTAAAACCTTTGCGACAATATTCACATTTTTGCCGTACTCAGGTGGAATAGGTATCTTTATTGCCAGCTTAGTGGTACTACCACTCCCCTTCTTCACCTTATAAGTATCAATTTCATTATCAAGCATCTGCAATTTAAGAACAGCCTCTTCCGAATTGAGCCGACAATTGACAACCGCATCCCAAGCAGGTACATAAAAACCAGGATCAGTAAACAAGACAGTAAAACGAGTACTAGTATCCGCATTTTGAGAAGCGTATCCTGTCTTTGTCTTTAGAAATGACAAATCATCATAAATATCATACCACTTTTTATTACGATTAGGGTGATTTGCATCGAACCATGCCGATTTATGTTCTACATCGACAGGCGGTATCATACCATCCGCAACTTTAAGACGCTTTTTCACCTGGATGTCAGCCGACGAATTACCAACCTGAATTTCAAAGTCCCCCTCTTCTACTTTAAAACCACGATTAGCCATAGAATAATGGCTGAATGCTTCATAAGGAATTTCCATTGTCACCTCACGTGTCTGTCCGGCAGGAACATGAATACGCTTAAACCCTTTCAAGGCTTTGGCAGGAACAGGTTCAGACGATTTTACATCATGAATATATAACTGTACGACCTCGTCACCATCCATGTCTCCGGTATTAGAAACTTGAACGGATACTTTCAAACGTTCGTGACTTTTCAAAATCTTCCGATCGAACTTGAGATTAGAAATCTTAAACGTTGTATAACTCAGCCCATACCCAAACGGATATAAAGGTTGTCCTTTATAATACATATAGGTACGTCCATGATGAATATTATAATCATACATATCGGGCATATCATCATCATTCTTAAACCAAGTGGAATTCAACTTACCACCGGGATTATACTTCCCCCATAGAATATCGGCAATAGCATGTCCCTGTTCTTGCCCGTTGGCCCAGGCACAAACAATAGCCCGCGCCTTATCTTGTGAAGGTCCGATGGTAGTAGGTCCACTTGGAATCAAAACAACAATCGTGTTTTTATTAACCTTCAACACCTCCTCAATCAGTTGCTGCTGCCCCCCCGGCAAACCAAGTGACTCACGATCATTATTTTCTGTAGCGGTAGAAGCATCATTACCCACAAAAACAATTGCTACCTCAGATTTCCGCGCTGCCTCTACCGCTTCGTCCATTTTAAGCCGGTTTATAGCATCAGTTACCCCACACCCTTCGGCATAATTGATTTGAGCGGATGTTATCTGCTTAATGCCATCAAGCGGAGTAACTTTACTTTGGGGATAACCTGAATAAATCCCCAACCAACAGCGATTGGCAAACGGACCAATAACAGCCACCGAGTTTACATCTTGCTTGAGTGGCAGGATATTCTCATTTTTAAGCAAGACTATTGATTTACGAGCGGCTTTTAAAGCCAGTTTTTTGTGAGCATCACATTCTAACACATTCTCTGTGATATCATGCCATGGGGTTTGCTCTATCGGATCAAAATCTCCTGTCAAAAAACGTATCCGAAGCAGTCTGGCGACCGATTGGTCCAACTCTTCCTCCTTAATTAATCCTTTCTCAATCGCCGTTTTCAGATGCTTCACCATAAGCGACGCTTTAGGACGGAAGCACTCCTGATCACACGTTGCCTTGATAGCCAATGCAGATGCCTCAGGAAAAGAATGAACATATTTCATATTATTGTACATACCTGAAACAGCATGCCAGTCTGCTACAACATACCCTTTAAATCCCCATTCTCCGCGTAACACATCTTTTATTAACCAACTATGTCCCGAACAGGGAATTCCATTCAAGCCGTTTAAAGCTGTCATTACACCGGCAGCTTCTTCATCAGCCAAACAAACTTTATAGGCAGGCATATAATATTCGCGTAAGTCCTTCTCATTGATATATGACTGGATAAACTCACGACGTTGTTCCACATTATTGGCTATGAAATGTTTCACCGTACAAACCGTTTTCAGATATTTTTTATCATTCCCCTGCATTCCCCGCACATACATTCTAGCCATTTCGGAGAGCAGAAACGGATCTTCACTATAACATTCTTCATTACGTCCCCATCGAGGATCACGAGCAATATTAACTGTAGGCGAAAACATCATAACCTCCCGCTGTCCGCTATTTTTTAGCGCACGCGCCTCATTGGAGATAGCAGTAGCGACGTCAAACATTAAGTCAGGGTCCCATGTCGCTCCCATAGCTATATTTTGAGGAAACGAAGTACACTTCCATGCCAACACTCCATGCAAAGCTTCCGTATACCACATATAAGCAGGAATTCCCAAACGCTCAATAGCAGGAATATCAGAACTACATTGACTGATTTTTTCATCCAAAGTCATTTTCGATAGTAAATCCGCCACACGTGCGTCAACCTGAGCATTCGGATTTCTCCAGATTTGAGCCTGAGCCCCGACAATGAATACAAGTAAAAAAACGATTAACCAAACTCTTTTTCTCATATTTATTTTTCCAATTTCAAAATTTCACATTCTATTTAAAATACTCCAACCTCCGTTCCACTCCATCGCATAGATGAGGAATATCCCTGCTATTTAAATTAAAGTTGTGCCCTAAACCGCTCTCTTGCAAATAAGCGATGTCATTCATAACGAGAAGAGTCTCGGCATCGGTATGAGCTAGTTTCAGTGCTTCTCTCATCTTCTCCTCCGGTTTTACCTCCCCCATTCTACACAAAGCGACAACAGCACGACTTCTCACATAAGCCTGCGAGTCATTCAGCAGCTTTTTGAGATCACGCGACAAGGAAGACGCTTTTCTTGCGAAAGAAGCACATACCGTACTTCCCCAATATCGTTCAACAGGATCTGAAGACAACAGTGCATTTCGTATAGCATCCCTCACTTGTGTGAAAGGATAAAGTTCCAAATCAGCTATATCCGAATACTTCCTGATAGAAGCCGCATTTTCTATTCCGAATTCCACCGGGTTTTGTCTGCCATGTTCCAACCATTCACATTCCGGTAAATACCCCAAATCATGCTTCTTCAACATATTTTCTTTTAGTAATCCCCGCAACTCCTTCAATTTAGAAAGATACTTGGGATGATTTGCCAAATTATGAGTTTCATAAGGATCGACAGATAAGTCATAAAGCTCTTCAGCACCCTGCGCTTCAAAGAAATGTTTCTGAACATCATTCAAATCACCTGACTTATACAAATCATTCCATTCTCTAAAAGCTGCCTGCCTATACCGATAATAAGCATAAAGAGACTTAGGATGATAAGATTGAAAATTACGGGAATACTTGAAATTACCTTTACGGAGCGTACGATTAAAAGCATAAAGCTCGTCAAAACGATCACCGTATCCATAAACCTCATCACGTGCTTCCAGTTTTTGTAGACTGATATCTTCTCCCAGAAACGGGATACCATCCATTTCTTTCGGTACACTAATACCTGCCAAATGAAGCAGTGTCGGTCCAAAATCCATAAAACTAACAAATCCATTGGTCCTCGTTCCTATTTTCAACGACAGCTTATTTCTCCATTTCTCCGGAACATAGATTACTAAAGGCACATTCAGCCCTGTTTCCGTTGTATAGCCTTTCGAGCCCGGAAGCGACCCGCCATTATCACCAAAATAAAAGATAAAAGTATTATCCAGTTCTCCGTCAGCCTCCAGCATATTCATCAATTCACCTAATTCCTTATCAGAATCCTGTATGCGGTCATAAAAAGTAGCATAAGTATAACGGAAAAGTTTTGTATTCGGATGATTAGGATGAATAAATACATCCGACTGTTTATTCCTTGTAGGAATCTCAAGCATCGCATTTTCCTTAAAATGCAGTTTACCTTCATGTGTCACAGCATTGGTACGCACGTGCAAGAAAGGCATATTCTTGTCCGGACGGTTACGCCAGTCTCCCATTTTTCCATTTACAACATCCCAAGCCTCTTTGTCAAGAAAACAATTATAATCAGTTTTTGCCGCGTTAGAAGTGTAATACCCTGCTTTCCTCAAATAGGCAGGAAACATATTCAGTTCTTCAGGCATCGGAACCTGTTCCAGTTTCCGATGAAAACTTATTCCCAAGCGAGGAGCGTAACACCCTGTAATAAGAGTAGAACGAGCTGCAGAACTTACCGGTGCATTGCAATAGGCATTTTCAAAAACAATCCCTTCTCCGGCCAATTTATCCACATTAGGAGTGTCAGCACCATATTTCCCGTCATTATACAAACTTAAATAATGCTTGGATACATCCTCTGCCATAAACCATACAAAATTAGGTCGTTCGCCCAATGTCTCTTGCGCATATACAAAAACAGGATTGCCAACTGCATATAATGCAACTATAATACCACATTGTTTCTTCATACAGCTTCTTTATTTTTTATCTTCACCGGATTTTTTATAGTATTCCCAAAAATCAATTTTCACCCGCTTGCCATCCGCTGTATCCCCCAGCTCCATAGCTTTTGATTTCATCTCCGCCTGCATAGTACCGAGAAGTTCCTTATACTCAGGAAAATAAGCCAGATTGAAGACTTCCCATGGGTCTTTAGTTACGTTAAACAACTGAGTGACATACGATCCACGAATTGTTTTATTACCTTTCACATCAATTTCCGGAGCACGTACATACTCTATCAATTTATAATCCCCTTTACGATAGGCACGTTGATACTGAAGATAAGCATGATATGTATAATCTCTGATTTGTTCTTTTTCACGCTCAATAACAGGCAACAAACTTTTTCCTGTCACAGATGCCGGTACAGGGATATTTGCCAAATCACAAGCTGTAGGCATTATATCGTGAATATAACAAAAAGCATCCTCCCGCCTGCCTTTATCCTCCTCCTTAATCAATCCACCCGATATTATAAACGGGACATGAATACCATCTTCATCATAAAGGTTCTGTTTACCTAATAAGCCATGATTACCAACAGCCAGTCCGCTGTCACCTGCAAAGAGGATTACAGTGTTTTCATACTCACCGCTTCTTTTCAACTCTTTAATGACACGCCCTATCTGATCATCCAAGTGTGTAATAATTGCATAATAATCGGACAAATGTTTCCGAGCTATTTCTTCCGTTCGGGGCCACTCGCCCAACATCTCGTCACGAAGTACATAATGCCCATTATCAAACGGATGTTGCGGCATATAAGACGGTAGAAGCTGGATCTGTTCTTCAGGATACATATCCTTATATTTTTGAGGAGCCTGCCGAGGGTCATGAGGGCAAGGAAAAGCCAAATACATGAAAAACGGCTGTTTCTTATCATATTTCCCGATAAACTCAACAGCATCATCTGCCAACACCTCCGAAACATGAGGTCCGGTATTCTCCGTACCCACAGGTCCTCTCTTATCAGTTTTACTAAACGGACGGCGAATCACCTTTCCTTCCTTGTCATATTCCAGCAAATAACTATTTTCAGGCTTATAAATGCCTTCAGGATTCCAGTCACTGTAAGGCATCCGATACTGGTCTGTCAAATAAGCCGGTTTCCCCGACACTTTACCTCCACCATCAAAAGAACGTGCCAAAGAAGCAAAATCCTGGTGCCATTTGCCCACATGGTAAGCATAATATCCTGCCTGCCTGAAAGCTTCTCCCAATGTCGTATTCTCTTTCTGAATCGTATGCCCTACCCCATCCTGCTGAAACAAATTACGTCCGGTCATTAACATAGCCCTGCTGGCCACAGATGTCGCCCCAGTAAAAGCCCCCATTAAAAAAGTGTTCGTAAAAGCAATCCCGTCATTAGCCAACTGGTCCATGTAAGGAGTCCGAACGACCTGACCACCTAAAGCATGAACTCCGGTATATCGATGATCATCCGTGTAAATGACCAGTACATTAGGCTTCTTGCCTTTCTTCGCATACATTTGGCTTACAAATGAAACGGCCCATACACAAGCAAATAGAAGTGATTTATTCAGTTTCATCATAAAAAAATTAATAAGTTACTTTTTCTACGTCTATAAGTTTTCTTTCCGGGCGACTATCCGGTATACGGCTCCTCACCACCACATTCTTTAAAGTCAAGTTTTCGATATGCCTGGCAGTTATTCCGTAAGCCGGAGTAATTCCAAAAGAAACATATTCGGGATACATCTTCTCATTCTCCGGCATTGCATTAACCGCCATATCGGACGTACCGCCGCCCGGAACTTCTATATCTAGATTTTCCAAAGTTATTTCTGATATCTTATGTTCAGGAGTACCGGTAAGCAGTATGGCCGAGCCCGGCTCTACTCTACCGTCGACAGAAGAAGTGATTACCGCCTTTATGTTATATAACCTAAGCTCACTGATTGAACCGACCGGACGTTTTTCGGCATCACGATACGTTCGCAGCCGTTCGCCCAAACGTACGAAAACAGGCATATCAACATTTACCATACTTATATTGCTTATACAGACACGGCTTATATTTGAACCATCTACACTCAATATCTTAATTCCTCCGCCTTTAGTATGAAATATCCGGCAGGAATCAAATGTTATATCACGAAAATCCCCCATAGACTCGGTTCCCAATTTTATAGCTCCCCAATTACTTTTCAAAATACAATTTGTCACACTGACATGTTCTACGGGAAGCGGTGAAGTCGCTTTCACACAGACCGCATCATCCCCTGAATCAATATAGCAACCATTGATCCGAATGTTTGAACTGGAATCAATATCAATGCCGTCATTATTACGATGCGCGTGACTATAAATCGTAATAGATTCAATATCAATATTCATACATTGATAGAGGTGGCAAGTCCAGGCAGCAGGTTGTCTCAGCGTTATATCAGTTAATCTCACATTCTTACAACGAACGAATCTTAACAGGAACGGCCGATTGCGCACCGCCCTTTCCCACAATTCCTTATCTACATCCAATGTTTTGCGTAATTGCACAATATTATATTGCAGAAAAGACTCTCCACGCCCATCAATTGTCCCTTCTCCCGTTACAGCTATATTCGTTGCATCCACCGCACCAATCAAGCAACTTCCTCTTTGCTGACCAGTCGCATCTACAAAAGAATCAATCACATGATAGTCCAACGGATTCATACTCCCCAGCAAGGTTGCCTTTTCTGCTACATTCAGAGTGACATTATCTTTCAAAATCAATGTACCAGAAACATAAGAGCCTTTATCTATCAACACAATGCCACCACCCGCAGAAGCACATGCATCAATAGTTTGTTGTATCGCATAGGTATTTACCGTAACCCCATCTCCTCGCGCTCCATAATCAGTTACATTCCACACATTTGCCATCAAATGATATGGCAATAATAACAAAAACAAAAGAACAACCCAAATGCCTTGTTTACTCACATCCATACCATTATTCCAATAATAACCAATTCAAATTAACGGTTTTTGTATTACCTGGTTCAGCCTTAAACGACACAAACAGGTCATGAATCCCACTAGTTTTTCGTTTCAGATTAACCACATAAGTTTTCCATTCACTCCACCCTCCTGTAAATTCTATCGGAAATTCCGCTATAACAGGACCATTCAATTTATCTAACCGTATTTCTACACACCCCACGCGTTGTCCGCTAGCCATTCGCGCCTGCATTTTATTTGCATTACCACTTCCAAAATCAACTTTATTAAAACGAACATAAGAATTAGTATGCGCTTCTGTCACCATCCAACCTTTCGGTTCATTACCATTAACAAATGCAGTTTGTGCCTTTCCGATCTCATTATATCTATCAACTTGTATCGTATCACCAATGGTAGGCATTCCAATTCCCCTCAATGTAGGATTGACCTTTTTAATAGTACCATCATCTTTAAAATAAAGATAATCCGCACACATGGAACGAAGTTTATTAAAACCACTTATGTGCCAAAAATGATAAAATAGAATCCACTGTCCATTGAAATTCACAATAGAATGATGATTAGTCCCATTCTCAATATTGTCCATTATCTTTCCCCTATATGTATAAGGCCCTAAAGGATTATCACTTGTTGCATATCCAATAGTATATCCTTCCTCTGGAAAAACATGAGCGAACGTTAAATAATAAACATCTCCTCTTTTTAGAGGAAAAGCCGCTTCTTTATAGCCAGCTGGTAACCCCACAATTTTTATCGGCTCCTTTGTTATAGATTTCATATCATTAGCTAATGGTGCAACAAACAGATCATGCCCTCCTCCGTAATACAGATAAGTCTTATCGTCATCAACCAAAACTCCCGGATCAATACCAGCTACTCCTTCTATAAATGATTTTTCCCATTTAAAAGGTCCGGTAGGAGAATCAGAGACCCCTACACCAATTCTCCGAAAAGCTTTATCATTTTCTGCTTTTGCTGGAAAAAAGAAATAATACTTTCCGTCCTTTCGTACACAATCGGGAGCCCACATGGCATACATATCCTTTTCCGACCAAGGCACATCGTTTTCTTCCAACAACCAGCCATGATCTCTCCAAGTTGCTCCATTTTCCAATGAAAAAACATGATATCCAGGCATACAGAACCCAGAAAAATCTCTCCCTTTAGGAGGTACAATATCCGAAGACGGATAAACATACAATTTACCATCAAAACAACGAGCTGTCGGATCCGCAGTATACATGTGTGTAATCAACGGATTCTGCGCTTTAGTAGCCTGCAATCCTAAAATTAACAACAATAATAATAAACATTTTTTCATTATTACCCCCTTTTAATTTGTTATATAATACTCTGTATAATCTATAATATCTGCTTCCTTTTCATGTTTGTTCAAAAACATTTTTATAGAAGCTGTATTTCTCAGAGATTCTCCAAACGCAACAAATAATTGTTTTCGCACATCGTTCGTACCCCACCCATCAGTGTATTGTTGCATTCTCTCAGGCATTCTTATTGTTGCTAAAGGCAGATTATTCAACACAATAGTATGCAATATCCTTATGCTTGACAAATCTATAGTTTTCAGTTTTGGTAAGTCTACAAATTGAATCATGCCAATGCTACCTTCTTCGACAGGGAAAATTAAATCCTCTAACGAAGAACAATTATTTAAACATAACTGATTTTTTAAAATATTAGTATCAGCCACATTTTTTCCCACAAACGATTCAGAAAGATTTAATGAGACGATTGTTTCATTATTCTTAAAAAATAATCCAGTAAGTTCAGTAAAAGACGTAAGGTCCAAATTTTCTTCTGTATTTATATTTTTTAAACATAAACGTCTTACAGCTTTGGAAGGACGTACACATTGCATCAAATATTTATTTTCTGCCTTACCGGATATTATAACCGAGCCTTCAGGACCTTTATAATTTGGATTTCCTATTATATACTCTACTCCTTCCAGATTATCAATTTCTTCATAGATAATTAAATCTTCCTTCTCTGTCAAAGTTCGCGACAAATCCATTTTGCCAGTTTCGTTGTCAAAAACAGATGGATACAATTTCTTTAAATATTCCTTTAACTTATTGTCTGGAATATCCCTGAGAAGTGAATATTTCATTAATACACCATTCTTCTCTGTCAACTGGATGTCTGCTTTTTTACCGATTTCAGAAGATGCAAAATATACTATTTCAGCTGTATTCCATTTTGCCGTCAATGGTAATACTAACGAAGTAAAATTTCTTTGAGCAACAAATTTAGTCTCTCTCTTATAAGCCAAATTTTTAAACTCTACAATATCATCATTACCTGATAGTACAACCTTCTTGACTGATAATGGTAAATTTGCAAAATCGAAAACTGCACCAAACTGATTATCGGACAATATAATTTCTTCTAATGACTCAAAAGTAGAAAGCCCTATAACTGTCTTTAAATTACATTTACTCAGATTCAATACTTTCGTAGTTTTTACCAGTTCGTTCTGTATAAGCCCCCCATCTTCTGTAAAAGAAAATCCTTTTTTCTTTAAGGCCTCGTTCAATTCTTTGTTTATTATATGGACAGAATCGTAATTTATATCTTCCATCTCATCGTCGGAACATGAGGTTACAAACAATCCTAACATAGCAAATACGAAATATTTTATATACTTACTAGTCATTTTATCTATTTCTTTTCTAATTTAACATCGTCTATCCACACACTCGTTGCAAAATCTTTCACGTCTATAAAAAGACGTACGACACTATTATTTCCCGAATTAAATTCAAACTCATGCTCCATATAGGAGGTATTGTTTATTTCCTCAAAATCAACCCCTTGAATATCTGCACCTATAACAGCCACTCCTTCACCTTTTTTCTTAGTAAAAAAAGAAAATACATAATTGGAATTTTCATCTATGGAAAGCATCTGACTTAATCCGGCTGGACCTGATATTTTAGCAGCATATTCGCCATTAGCAGCTTCAGAGTCTAATTTTATATTTCCTTCAATGCACCAAGGTATCCATCCATTAAGTTTTCCTATCTCAAAATCTTTATTTACAAAATCTTTAGAATATAATAAAGGCTTTTTATCGTATCTTTCCGCTTGTAATACAACAGATGACACATGGCCTCCGGCATCTGGAAAAATAAATGTTATCTCATTATCACTTTCTTTCAATAGTGCTAAATCAAAAGGAATTTCCAACATTCCAAAAAAATCATCTCTTCCTACCTGGTCATACCCCTTCCAATTATCAGGTACATCTACAGATATACCGTTTACTTTCACTTCAGGCTTCTTCGACATACTATGTTTTCTACCGATAGACATTCTAGCAATAGCCCTTCCATAGCCAACATCTACACCACCGAAAGAAAAAGTAATAGGCACACCGCTTCTTATTGGCTGTAAATATGTTGATGTATAGTATTTCTTTCTGCGTATAGCGTTTTTATAAGCCTCACTACTTACATCTGCAACCAAAATTACAGTTTCGTCTTTTTCTATCTTTAATTTATCAGATTCAGGGGCAAATTCTGTTTCTTCATATTCTATGCCAGTATCATAAAACACTTTTAAAGAACGAAGTTTTACATTTGAAACACTTTCCCAACCTGATATGTTTTGTAGGTTAATAAAATGAGGAAAATCGTCTACATTATCAATTGCAACATATAGTTTATTGCCATTTCTAAATGCACTTACTTGAATATCAGGGTTGCTAGTCTGCGCCTCTATTCTATCTCCTTCTACGTCTTTCCATAATTTGAAGAAATCGGCCTTCTTACTCAATCTCCATGTTGTATTTTTCAAGTCATTAGGATTATCGGGTAAAAATAATGCCGGACCATAAGATTGATAATTGTTTGCAGCATTAATGTACCACTCTGCTTTATCTACTAAAAAAGGTACAGATATCAACAATTTATCTTGTCGTTCCAATAAATTGAATAATAAATGGTTGATAGAGGCAACAGATCGAGCATTTACTATTTCACTATACTCCGGAGTTTCTGTGTCATCAATTCCTCCGTACTCAGTAATGGCATGTGGCTTTACAAAACCAAATTGTTTATAACAATAAGTTTCAACTAAATCTAAAATAGCTTCGGAATTACTACCCGAACGTCTAGATTTTTTTCCGCGAATATTTATTCCATCATATAGGTGTACAGATATGGCATCCATATGCTCTCCTGCTCCATCAATAAACTTCTTCATATTTCCGTTCCAATGAGAAAAATCATTAATCTCCATTGAAGGGTAAGCGTCGGCATAACCAACAACTTTCATTTTCTGTAACCTAGGGGATTGGTGTATATGTTTTCCTATCTGTGCATAATAACTTATTATCAGAGTTTTCATCTGTTCGCTTGTGGCCGGTTTAAAACATTCATCGCCTGCATGAACAAAAGGTTCGTTCATGGGTTCGAAAAACTCTGGAATCACACTCCCCGAACAGTTCTTATTACTAAAATATTCTGCAGCCCAAGCACCGGCTTTCTCCGTATCCATGCCATATTTTACAATCTGATTATTAGCATGTTCTGTTGATATATACCTCTGAGTAGGTCTGGAAGATGTATCATAATCATGAGTAGGTATAGGATACTTTCCGGCTTCTTTTGTTTTATTGTACGACCATGAAAATGGTCCCCAAAAACCACGCCCGAACCCTACGTTATAATCATTCACAAACTTACTAATATCTTTATCATTGCCTGGAGTGGAGTGCATATTAAAATATATATTTCTCTCCAACTTCGACACGTTATCCAAATATCTCTGCACCATATGGTCTATGGTGACAATCGTTGTTTGCTGAGCAAAAGCGCAATATCCAACAAAAGATAGGACTACAAACAATTTTTCTTTCCTGCGTTTCATTAATATTTCTTCTATATTACATTATATAAAAAATAAAACCACACCAAAATACAAACAAGTTATAGCATGGTTTTATTAAAACTCAATCAAATGTGTATATTATTTCTCTATAAACATTTCATCTTCAGTTATATCCATAGTGTAAATAACAGGATCACCCACAGGAGTCATGCCATCTTCCGCTAATGCCTGAACAAACATCTGCCCCTTACCGCTACTTACAGTCCCCAACACATTATATTCATAGTACACATCATCCTTTACAGCTACAAACGATATTTGATAATTATCATCTTCAGAACCATCGCCATAATTCAACATTCTGTACCCCAATACCTTTTTATCATCTTGCCATACCATCATTTTTTTTGTTTCCTCATAGATGGTCACCTTGTAAGGAGGATTAGTCCCTATTAAATTCGTCAACACATAAACAGGAGAAAGCTCTATATTAGCCTGTTCGTATTCATCGGGCGAACAAGCAGACACATTAAGTATAGTAGCAAATAGGCATATAAACAATCTAAATATTTTCATAATTTTTTATCAATTTAAAGGTCTAACTTCATATTCACAAATAGAGAAATCATCGAAATAGGCAACTCCCCTAAATTCTCCCGGAATTACTTGAATGTGGAATGAATAACCATTCAAATCAGTATCATACTTAATTTCGTGAACAACTTCACTCCATTCACCCTTCGTAAAGTTCTTTATCTGATTTTGCCAAAACTGTTTTACTGGTTGTCCCCAGTTTGCAGGAACCATTATACGAGTATTCATTGCATTGCAAACTGTTGTTTCAGCTTCGGAAATAAGAACTTTATAAGTGTATCTATATGTTACATTTTTCTTTAAACTAAACACTTTATTACAATGCATTTTAAACAGCCCACTTCTTGTATCAACTTTCAACGATTGGTTTCCAGAACAAACTATATTATTTTCTACAGAGAAAAGTGCTTCATTATCCCACTCCGCACTCCAAGATGAAATATTCGCTTCTTCAAATCCGAATGCAGCATCGGCACATAAGTCGTTTATATACATTTCTATAGGAAGATTATTTGTTGAACCAAGGTCTCTTTCATCCATAGATAATATATTTCCTTCAGCATTAGTATAGTTAAGAGCCAGAACATCAGTATTATAAATAGGGCTAGACAACTTTAACTTCAACACAGTTTTGTTTGTTTCGTCAATGCCTAAAGATTCTACCGCAATATCAGCTTTATAATCACCATTTTCCACATGGACTGTGAAATTCTTCTCTTTTCCTGCTAGTGAATAAGCATTTACCTCACCATTCAAAACTAATTGAACTGTTTTATCTGCCAACACCTTAGCCTCTTGGATTTTGTATGGTATAGAAGACTTTATAACATTGATTTTCAAAGGAATAATCATTTGAGCATATCCGAAAGGTATATTTTCACCATCTCTGTTAGAGGTAAAATTGACTTTAGTCATTCCAAGTTTATTGAAAGCCAAAGCAGCTGTCGCTTCTGAAGATGTAGCCGGCAAAGCAGCATCACATTTCCAAGTTCTCCCTGTAGGTCTGTCGATTACTGTTCGATCGACAAAATAAAGCTTACCACCGGCTTCTATATTAATGGTAAGTGTATCTCCTTTTTCGTCTACTCCTGTTGGAACCAAATCTGTCAATGATTCGTCTCTATACACTTCATATTCTTGATACAATTTATCATAAACATCCACTGTGAAAGTAGTATCGACTACCCATATATCTCCTGCCTTTTTAGCAACAAGAGTATCAGCCCCACGATAAGTCACTTCATCTTTGAAAGTATTGTATAAACGAACAGTGTGAAGTCCTGGCTTGGTAAACAAAACACGGACTGTTTTATCTGTAGATTCCAACCCTGCACCGGACACAATATATTTATCAAATACAGTATCTTCACTGGAAACATGGCCTTTTAAAAAGTAATTTCCACCTTCAGATATTTTCCATGAATGAGACAATTCTCCTTGTGACAAATCCATGAAAGATAAATATTTTCCTACAGACAACTTCATCGGATTTTTAGACTTGGAGCTAAAATACCAACTCACATCAGAAAATTCGCTTGGTTGCATATAATCTTTTTCACATCCTATCAATCCAAGTAATATAACTAAGACTGGTAAATATTTATTCAATTTTATCATAATCAATCAAAAGTTATTTATTATACAAATTGGGATTAGCCATTGTTTCACCATTAGGTATTGGGTAGTAAGCATGCATTTTTTCGTTATAATTACCTGCAGCTTGTTCGTAATCAACGATTTTTTGCGCCTCTGTATGTATTGTAGAATTAAATCTATACAAACGTGCTCCCCATCTTTTCACCTCTTTCCCGTCTTTACCTATTGTTGTATAAGGTGTTCCCTGAGGATCAGCATTAGTAAACTTTTGTTGAGATAAATACTGAAAACGTTGTTTGGTTATACCCCAGCGCCTCAAGTCTATTTGACGTATAGCATGCCCTTCAATCGACAACTCCAATGGTCGTTCTATATACATAAGATGCTCCATTAAACTTTGCGCTGTATAAATTTCCTCATTATATGTAGCTTCTCTTGCATATTCTGCCCCAAGATCGGTAGATTGTCCCAACAATTCTATAGCCGAACGACGCCTTACACGATTTATATATTTCAAAGCTTCACTTAAGCCTGTATCATCAGTACCGCCCTTAATCATGCACTCAGCATACATTAAGTAAACATCTGCCAAGCGTATTACTCTATAGTTAATACCTGAACGTTGCTGTGGAGAAGCATCATTCTCATTTTCATAAATATCCCAGTTACTATATTTCTTGAAATAGGCATACTCCTTATTATTGAACGGTGCAGAAACTCCTGGTCTGTAACCATAGTAAGTAGACTCTTCATCATCAACCAATGCAATAGAATTGGATGCACGCAATGAGTATTTACGGAAACCTACCATTTCGCCTTTTCCATTAAAAACAAAGTTGCGACTATCTTTTGTATCTATTCTTTCTTCTTTATATGCCATGGTCAACCAAGCACTTGGTATGATAGTACGCCATCCGCCAAGAGGAGACACGCTCATGTGAAGCATATTATGAAGAGCAACATCACTCCATGTATCATATTCTGTATTATAATTCATGGTATATACGACTTCCAATATAGATTCACAATTCAGTTCTCCTTTTGTCGTGAAATTTTCAGAAACATCTGCAAGCTTATATCTGTTGTTATTTAAGACAATGCGAAAATATTCACATGCTTTTTCGTAATCTTTATCATATAAATAGCTAGTACCTAATACTGTTGCTGCCGCAATAGAAGTTACACGCCCCGCATCTTCTGGATGGTCTAAAGTACCGTCAGTCTTTATTTCATACCAACAATCTTTCAAATTATTCAAAGCATATTCTAAATCTTCTCTAAAAAAGGCTTTAACCTCGTCCGAAGAAGACAAAGGTTGGAAGAATTCTTTTTCATCCGTTGGAACAAAGTCAAAGATCAAGACATTTCCATTATTAAACGATGAATGTAAATAGTAATGAAACAAACCCCTAAAAAAACGAGCTTGGCCCATTTGTTGTTTCCATTCTTCTTTGTCACCTTCCGTCGTACAAGTAGATTCTATATTATTAAGAGCCTTAATTACCTGATTTGCACGAAATATACCGGTATATAAAGCTGTCCACTTTTTATTTGGAGCATCAGAAGCATCTGTAAAAGTCTGTAACCAATAAACGTTAGATGTAGAAGGGCGTCCATATCCCGGATAAGTCAAATCGGCACGATTGTTATCTTCAACAAACTGAAATATATTTTGATCTTTAAATGTGTGATAAACAGCTGTAAGACCAGAATTACAATCCTCTAAATTCTTCCAATAAACTTCAGAAGACATAGCATTAGGATTCACTTCCATTAAAAAATCTTCACATGCGCCAAATATTAGCGATGCTATACATAACGTTCCTAATATATATTTTTTCATCATCATATTCATTTTTAAAATTCAAGTTGGAAACCACCACGAATTTGTAAGCTCACAGGATAATTACCTTTATCCAATCCACGTGTTGAAAGTCCATTGTTACCGACTTCTGGATCATAACCTTGATACTTAGTTAAAGTAACCAAGTTGTCTGCTGCAACATACAAACGAAATTTATTAATTTTACATACGGAAAGCCATTGCTTCGGGAATGTATAACCCAATACAACATTCTTTAAGCGTACAAAAGAACCATCCTCTACCCAACGATCTGCATAACCACGATAATTGTAATGATCACGTCCACGATTTATTGGAATTGGAGAATATGGATTTTCAGGAGTCCACTGGTAAACCAAATCACGGCTTGTCGTATACATATATGTGTATATTTTAGTACCATTAATGATTTCATTACCTAACGAGGCAAACCATTGCATAGATAAATCAAATCCTCTATAACTTCCTCCTAAATTTAAGCCTAATTCATGTTCAGGCATACCAGAACCACCATATATACGGTCATTATCATCCAATAAACCATCGTTATTTTGGTCTATATACATTAGGTCGCCCATCTGAGCATTTGGCATAAACCTCTGATACTCGGCTAATTTTTCCTCTGTATTAATAATCCCTTTGGTTTCCATAACAAAAAATGCCCCAGCTTCATACCCTTCTCTTATAGCTGTTACTCTATCACTATTGGTTACACCATCTACAGCAGTACCATCTTTAAAATAAGAAACCTTTGTAAATTCACTCATTCTTGTAATTTCATTTTCATTCTTTGAATATATAAAATTAGCATAGTAATCTAGTTTTCCTATTCTATTACGATAGCCTATAGACAATTCAACCCCCTTATTTACCATATCACCTACGTTCAAGGTTACTGTTGAACCTTGTCCTGCTCCGACAGATATAGGCAAAAGCAATGGGAACAGCATATCTTTTTTATCACTTTTATATACGTCAGCAGAAAAAGTTAAACTATTATCAAAGAAAGCTAAGTCAACACCAATATTCAACTGTCTTGTAGTTTCCCAACGAACATTAGCATTAGCATAAGATTTTTGGATACCGCCTAAAGAAATTTTATCTTTACTTTCTGTACCAAATGCATAATCCTGATGTAATTCAATAATAGAAGAGAAAGCATAATCAGCAAAATTCTGATTACCAGTCATACCATAACTACCTCTTAACTTAAACTGATTGAAATAGCTCTTCATTGGTTTCCAAAATTTTTCTTCAGAAATATTCCATCCTGCAGAAACTGAAGGAAACACTCCCCATCTATTTTTAGAAGCAAAACGAGAAGAGCCATCATAACGTACACTAGCACTTAACATATACTTATCGGCATAATTATACTGAGCACGCCCCATCATACCTATTAATGAAGATATTCTGTCTTGTTGCCATTGTCCTGTCCCTGAACCTGATGTCATATCGGCAGTACCACCATTCAACACAGGAACATCATTACTCACCAAATCCTTTACACCGCCAAAGAAAGAAGAATACTTATATTGCTCAAGACTAAATATCCCTGTTAATTTAATCAAATGTTTTGCTATTTTCTTATTCCAATCTATACCACTTTCCCAAGCTAAACTCGAATTTTTGATGTGAGTATTCTTTAATTCTGAACGAGTTTGTGGATTTTCCACCAACTCACCGTCTTGATTATATATCTTAAAAAGAGGCTTCAACATTGTATTCTTTTGAGAACCATAAGCCCCCCCCAAACGCGTAGATAATCTTAAATCTTTTAAAACATTGTAATAAATTTGAAGGTTACCACTAAATCCTTCTGTTTCTGATGTATTTTGCTCCTTTATTCTAGCCATTATATTCCCAAAATTCTGCTGATCGGTGACGCTACCACCGGCTGTAGAAATAGAAGTATTAGGATCTATTGGAGATTGAGTAGGGTCATATTTATACGACTCAGTAAGAAGTCCCCAACCCGGGGATTCTCGTTCTTCTACTTTGAAGCCAAGACTTGTATTAATTGTCCATTTCTGCTTTTTAAAAGAAGTATTAGCACGAACATTATAACGATTGAAAGAAGAGTTGATAATAACACCGTCTTGGTCAAAATAGTTTGCCACAATATTATATGTTAAATCCTTTCTACCTCCCGAGACTGTCAATGAATAGTTTTGAATTGCAGCATTATCATTCTGAATAACCTTCATTAAATTAGAATCGTTTGTAAAATTGATAGGTGAATTATCCAACGGGGTCCAAAAATTTGAGTCATCTTTATAATTCACATATCTGTTTGTCAAAAGACGCTGATAAATGTACTGTTGCGCATTCATCAATTCTAGTCCTGATGTGATTTTTTGCACACCATAATATCCATCTAAAGTAACTCTCATCTGGTCAGTTTTACCTTCTTTTGTTGTTATCAAGATAACACCACCGGCACCCCGTGTACCATAAATAGCAGCAGAAGCAGCATCTTTTAATACATCAATGCTTTCTATTTCACTACTGCTTAATCCGGGATCGCCACTTTGTGGTATACCATCTACAATAAACAATGGCGTATTGCTACCACTAATTGAATTTATACCACGAATTTGGATATTAGCAGCCGAACCAGGAGCTCCAGAACTTGACTGTACACTGACACCCGCAATCTGTCCTTGCAAAGCTGTACCAAGATCGGAAGTACTAATTTTCGTCAATGATTCTGATTCAACACGAGCGACAGCTCCTGTCAATTCTTTCTTACGCATAGTTCCATAACCAACAACCACGACTTCATCAAGTAATTCTACATCTTCTCGCATACGAATAGTGTAAAAATTCTGATTCTTGTTTAATGAGACTTTTTGCTCTTTATATCCTAAATAGCTAACAACCAATACGTTTTTATCATTAGGAATTTTAAGAGAAAAATTACCATCTAAATCTGTAATAGTACCAAAGGAAGTCCCATCAACCCTAACAGACGCTCCCATAACAGCAGATTCATCCGAATCGGATAAAACGACTCCTTTCACTACATCTTGTGCAGACATTGTTAATCCAGAAGAGACAACAATCATCATTAACAAAAGAGTAAATTTGTTTTTAATCTTCTCATTCATTGCATTTTTTTTAAGTTTAACAATATATTACCAAAATCAATATTTCAACGAAAAGCAATCAAATTCGACCTTATTATCAGATGGCTTACCATTAGAAGTTGCATACATCCCCATCATAGTTCCACCATATCCACCAGAACGCTGATATTTATCTGAAATAATCTCTAAAGGAACGGAACAATCAAACTTTACCTGTTTTTTATCTCCACAGAAAAATGTAATATCCCTACCATCGGATTCTATATGAAGAACTACCTCATCAGAAGAAACTTGTTCTGTTGCCAAATCTTTCTTAACACCATTCATAACAGAAGAGACTACTATAAATTCCCCCCTACGCATTATCATTGCATAATATTGGCTACTCCTGTATAAAATAATCCCCGCTTCCTCATTGTCACCATTACCAGAGAATTTCATCTTTGCAAATGCACCGAATTTATGCTCCTTTACACGCCTTACAATCATGGAAGGGTTCACAAACTCAGAAGCTACCTCCGGACGCAAATCAATAACCAACTTTCCATTATCTAATGAATACCAATCGGTCATTGGAGTCCTGAGAAATACCCATTCCAAATTCAACTTATCAGTTATAAAATCATCAAGTTCAATAGTTCCAGCTACGGGTGACCATAACAAGTCTGGACGTTTATGTTTTATAGGAACTATACCTCCTCCTGGATTAACTATAAGACAAATACTTTCTTTTCCATCAACCTCCTTAAATTCTTCTATTTCCACTGGAGACAAAAAAGTTTCTCGACCTATATAACATTCACCATTTATCCCCCTTCGTTTACCCAAAGATACCATCCACCAGTCACCATTCTGAGTCTCAACCATATCGGCATGCCCTACAGCATATACTGGATAATCT
>ULWU01052811.1_pt1 | contig 23044 bp, 40 predicted proteins | sample 1960661 | NCBI WGS metagenome assembly ULWU01 (sample SAMEA4835821, study PRJEB28245) | human gut metagenome | biome: gut microbiome; material: fecal sample | place: Denmark | collected 2008
AACGAAGTAGATTACATAGAACGAAAATATAAATCCTACATAAGTAGGTGGAGGATACGGAAGTGTTGTTAGTGCATGTAGGCGTTAAAGTAAGCCGAAAATATTCTTTTTATTATTTATCTTTTATATTTTAAGATAAATGGTATGAAGGATATAAAAGGCAAATTATATAAACTCTTAAATTATAATGATATGAAGATTATTTTCTTAGATATTGATGGAGTTGTTTCTACCCATCGTTGCCAATGGAAGCTTGACCCAGAAAAAATGGAATTGATAAAGAGGATTTGTGATGCTACGGATGCTAAGATAGTTGTTACTTCTTCTTGGAGGGGATATGACTTGAAACAGACCATAGAGAATTTGGTTGACTTGGAGAGAGAAGCAGGAAACCAGCCTTTTTTATATCCCGAACTTATTGTCGGATGTACTGACAGAATGTATTCCTTCAAACATGGAAATAAAGATACTCATTTTAGACTTCCTCGTGGCTGCGAAATAGAACGTTACTGTTTTGAGCACCAAGAAATCGAAAGCTATGTTATACTTGATGATGGTTCGGACATGCTTCTTAAACATAAGGACAAGTTTATTCAGACCAATGCCTTGTTAGGTATTTCCGAAGAAGATGCAAAGAAAGCCATTGCCATACTGAAAGGCAAGAAACGTGCTTCGACAACAAGTAAAACGTTTGATGTCCGTGCCGACTTGTCCTATGTCAGTGAGGAACTGAAAGATTCTTGGAGCATTTGGCTTGACTACAAGGACGAAATCAAGAAGCAGTACAAGACGGAACGAGGCGCAAAGATGATGTATTCCAAGTTAGAAAAGTATTCTGATGGAAACCCAATTCTTGCTTGCGCCATTGTCAACGAAGCCATCTGCCATAGCTGGGACGGATTCTATTCATTATCCGACAAACAGAAAGATTTTTTCTTATCGGATAAAAGCCCTTATAGGAGCGAAAATTTCAATTCTTCCTACATAGATAAGAGATTGCAGGAGCTGAATGAGAAAATCGAAAAATACAAGTAGTATAAAGCTAAATTTAAGGTGATATGCAAGTAAAGAACGGAATAATAATAGATGGAGTGCTGCATGAATTGCGGGAGAGCAAAAGTAAAGATTGTAAGCAATGTTCCCTTCTTCATTTATGTGAAAATGAATTTGAACCATCGTGTATTTGTTGGGTTGGCTTACAGTCTGAATCAATAAAGGAAACACCTATGTTTATCAATCGTGGCAAAGTAAAAGTAGGAAAAGAGGAGGAATAAACAACATGCAATGCTCCACATGCAAGTTCTATGTAAAATCAACGCTGTATGGCAACTATTGCAAATGTAATGATAGACCAAAGCCATGCGCATTAGTGCGAAAGCAGAAGTATAACAATAATCGGAAATAATTATGAAAACAGAGAATATGACATTTAGCGAAGCCCTTGAAGCGATGAAGCAAGGGTATAGGAACTTGGATTAGATACGGGTGATGCAAGTATGTACTGGAAAAGGGTATCACATGGAAGCCGTATTGATGATAAATCGAAAGGTAAATGGTTTTTGAGTTTACAGAAGGAGTTTCAAACTTGCGGGTTTATGTCGTATGAAACACTTCCTACTTATACCTTGCAGGACATCATACAGAGGTTACCGCCCTCTATCAATATATGTATGCTGTATATATATCCTGCTGCTGACTTGTGGTATTTCGTGTACATGGATTCTTACACCCGTACTATTCTAAGCACGAAGTATAGCCCGGATATTATGAGTGCAGCCTATCAAATGCTGTGCTGGGTGATTGAGAACGGATATTTAGAAACAAACAAGTAATGATATGGAACGAATAGTAGAATTAAGAGGATTAGAAGGAGTATATTGTAGTGATGTAGTTCATGCTTATATGTCTTGCAATGCAGAAGACGTTCAAAAAGCTTTGGAGATTGGGATTCCATGTACTGGAGCAAATGACTACGGAGCGTATAACATCTATTTTGACGATTACGGAAGAATATGTTTTGAATATATGCAACGTTGTGTAACAAGAGAATACAGATACGTTGAATCAATAGAAGAGGCTATAGACTGGATGAATAGATTTATGAATAATGGAGGTTGATTATGGGTAAATATAGATACAGAGAAGTAAAGAACTATATCCACAACGAACTAAAGTTGACTAAAGAGGATATAAGGGAGATAATGATTCCTATTGTTAAGGAAGAAGTGAAAAGAGTTTTTAATAATACTTATGGAGACGATGCTTCTTTGGATTAGATGTATGGTTTCCGACGAAATAAAAAGATATGGAGGTTATGGTTTTATAGCACCTATATGTAGAGATATTCTTAAGAAAGAAATAGTTGATAAAATATCAATAGAGGTAAATGTAAAAGAGAAATGATATGGAAATAAAAGGGAAAGTACATTGCTTCTTTGAACAAAGCGCAACATTCCGTGACGAGTTTAGAAAACTTGGATATGAATCTTTCGATTATGATATACAAAATTCATTCGGAAAGACTGACTATCAGATAGACTTGTTTGTAGAGATTGAAAAAGCATATGATGAAGAGGAAAGCATATTTAATAATATCACGAAAGATGATTTAATTATAGCTTTCTTCCCCTGCATTTATTTTGAAGCTATGCAAGCCAATTACTATCAAATGGCATGTAATAATCTTTATTGTAAAGATAAAAAAGAGCAATATAGTATAGTATTAGAAAGGATAAATAATAGAAATAAATTCTATATTCTATTATATAAATTGTTTGCCGTTTGTGATTTGAAAGGTTTAAGATTGATAGTCGAAAATCCTGCTACACAGCCACATTATCTTTTATTTCCAGCTAATTTCATACCTTATACTTTTATTGACAAAGATAGAACAAAAAGAGGTGACTATTTTAAAAAACCAACAGCTTATTGGTTTGTAAACTGTAAACCAACAAATGGAAGAAGTTATCAGAAGCCAATACAAACTAAAACAATAATGAAAAGTAAAAAGGGAAAGAAAGCAGGAATTTGTTCCGAAGAACGGTCAATGATTTCACCGGACTACGCAAGGAATTTCATTTGCGACTTCATACTTGGGAAAGTTCAAAAACATACACAACTTGATTTATTTAAATAAGAGGGAATAACTATGAATGAAGAACTTTTAAAATTAGCATATCAATCCCTCAAACGTCAATTTGACAACATTAGCAAAGATAGTTGGATATGGACTGATTTCTTTGAAGATGAAAAAGTGGGATTTGATTACTTCAAAAAACAAATTGAACAAGATGAAGATTTTGCCTGCCTGCAAGACGAGACATATTACTTGGACGAGGATTTAGACGAACTGGCATATGATATAGCTTATGAAATTGCTTTAAAGTTGAAAGAAAATGATTTTTTTCATCAATGTGAACAATGTATGTTAGAAACTTATAGAATTGAATAATTATGGACGAGAAATTTAAAAAGAAATACGGTATCTACGATGGTATAGATACAAGCACATTCAAGCATATCCCCGAAATTAGTTTCTACAATAACAACTATTTCGTGGGCTTAAAGAGAGATAAAAATGTAACAAATGACCTACTTTTCGCACACAGTGATGATGATAACCAAACAGACTGGTATGTTTTAAATGGAAGTTTTGCTACATATATTGGCTACGAGTTTACAGACAAGGGAGTAATTAATCTTAGTGATGAACCATTTACTTAATGATTATGAAATATATATTTTCTAAAATTCATATTTATAGGTGCTTACCACCATATAGGAAATGGTACAGCATAACGACTGATAGCGGAATAACTAAAGACAATATTGTAATTGTTGGTAAAAAGCGGTTATTGAAAGTCGCCTTTGCATTGATACTTATGGCTTTATTTAATAAAAGAACCACTATAACCAGATGATTATGGAACAAAAGAACATAACTATTGAATGGCTTAGATTGGAATTTTATAAATGCAATCATGCCAAGTACAGAAAGTATGCTGATGAATGACTGAATAACCTTACTGACGCTCAGATAGAGGGATTTGAAAGACAGCGTATAGGACAAATTGATAAATCGAAATGTGTATGAATCTTCAATCTAAAATAGCTTACTCCATCTCTTTGTTGCGCAAATGTGAGCAAATGGCGCTTGACTATGACCCCGAAGATGGATTTTACCTGGCATTCTCCGGTGGTAAGGACAGCCAAGCTCTCTATCACATAGCAAAGATGGCAGGAGTGAAATTCAAGGCTCACATGAACCTAACCAGTGTTGACCCACCAGAGGTTATTCGCTTTGTGAAACGGAACTATCCGGATGTGGAGCTGATAAAGCCGAAGATGTCAATTTATGATATGGCACTTAAGAAACATTTAATGCCTACAAGAATTCTTCGTTGGTGTTGTGCTGAATATAAAGAGATGTCTGGCGCAGGAAAGGTGACACTAATAGGTATTCGCCATGCGGAAAGTGTAAGGCGTTCCAAACGAAAGGAGATTGAAATTAGCTCCCAAAAATTCAGTGGGAACTTCGACCAATTTTCGGAGCACAAAGAGAAAATGGTTACATGTGTCGGTGGCAAAGACAAGATTCTTGTTTCTCCGATTATCCATTGGAGTGATAAAGATGTATGGGATTTCTTGAATGGAAATAACATAGAGCACTGCTCCCTATACGATGAAGGATATAAACGAATAGGTTGTATTCTCTGCCCGATGTCAAACTATAAGCAGAAATTAAAGGATTGTCAGCGCTTCCCTCATGCCCGTACAAGATGGATTCAGACCATACAAAAACTCATTGATACCGGATATACCAATCGTAATTTTACCGATGCAGAGTTTGGTTTTAATTGGTGGATTAGCGGCAAGTCTTTTGACCAATATTATGCAGATGAGGTGTTACAACGGAAAATAGAGTTTAACGAATAACAATAAAAGAGTAGTTATGAAACAGACAGTAGAAGAAGCAGCTAAAGAGTGCAGACGTACAACTGCCCAATCAATGGGTGTATATGCCCAATATCACTCAATAGATGAGTGCCCTAATCATGGGATTACATATGATGAAATTGCAGAAGCTGCATTTATAAAGGGTGCCGAATGGCAGGCAAAGCAATCACCGTGGATAAGCGTTAAGGAACAGTTGCCGGAATATTCGTGTTGGGTGCTTGTGGCAGGTAAGGACTATAAATATCGAATTTTGTTTTACTGTGGAGGTAAGTTTTATACGAATAAAAGTTTAATAGCATATGATGGGAGCGTTCTTTTCTGGATGTTTATCCCATCCTTCGACCAAATCCTCGAAGCGAACAAAGATGTGTTACAACGATTAAAATAGAAATTTTATGGAAGAACTAATTCACATTGATAATCTATGTTCACGTTGCGGCTTTTTTACATCTGATACATCAGTAAATGGTGGTTATGGATGCAATCATAAGGATTGTGACGATGGAGAATTTATTTATAGCGGAGATATAATTGACTGGCATAAAGCTTATAGAATTGTGGCAATAAGACTTACTAAAAGAAACATTAAATGCAACCGTAGGCTTGCCAAGAAGTTTTTGAAAAAGGCAAGATTTATTTTGAATAAGAATCGTGAAGTTTTTGGAATTAAATTCCAAGGAAAATGCCTTGCTTCAACATGCCCTTTGGGTTATATGGCAGATAAAGATGATATTATTAGGTTTGGAGAAGACCCAGAATTAATGGCAGTAGATGATTGGCTTGTTATAGAAAATAACGAATGAAAGAGAAAGGAGATTAAAATATGAAGAAGATACTTTTATTTGCCAGTTTAATGCTGACACTATCATCTTGTGATAGTAAATCTTATCATGTGAAGAGTGGCACTGCAATAACTATTGATGGCGACACCATTGAGTTCTATGGTGGAACAATCACTTATCCTTTATGTATGTGATAATAAGGTTTTCAGAGAGTGTGAACTTGATTTTTTAAATCTTGGAAATTCAGCTATTGATTGGGAACAGCGTAGATACGAAATCGCAAAGGAATGTGTTGCTGCTCTTATGACTAATGAAATTACTTTAGAGGATGCAGCAAAAATAAGTGTTGAACAAGCTGATATACTAATTGAAAAACTTAAAGGAGAATAATTATGGGATTTACAACACCGTGCTTTATACGAAAGAATACAATAGAACTTCAAGAAAAACTAAAAAATATTGGTTATCTTTCTCTTGATAATGACAATGATAAGAGAGAGGGTCTTGTTGCTGATAGGAATGGCTTTATGTATTCTATTTTTGAGAAAAACGTTCTTGGTAGTACATATAACTGTGGTATCAATGAAGAACTTTTTCTTGCTATTGCCGCATTGAGAGATGATACAGATGATTACCAATGGTTTACGGATGGTAAAGATTGGTTCTTTTGCCAATATCTGAAAGTAGGAATGCACTACCAAGACAAACCGGAAATACTATTTGATAGGTGGCATAAATCCTCCGTGAACGAACTGATTGAACACTTTAAACAATAATAATATGAGAAAGTATAGAATTGAGAACTATGGCATTGATAAGGACATCTTTGATGTACAAATGAATACTTGGTGGTGCGGATGGATTTCAATAAAAACATTCGTAGCAAGCGATATTGCTCCTGATAGTATTGATTACGCAAAAGCCTACGCACAAGAACTATTAGATAAATTAAGGGAGGAACTACTATGACAGAAGAAAAAGCTATAAAAATCCTCTATGAGCACAACATATGGCGCAAAGGAGGAGAAGGCGAAATGATTACGCCTGCATTATTAAGTGAAGCCATTGATACCATTGTGGACCTATTCAATGAGCGTAATGCGATGAAGTATTACTATGTAATTTTTGCTCATCAAAAGAAAGAAAATGAAAAATATAATATTGCTACAGTGAATATGAAATCTAATCAAGATTTTAACCCATATAAAGCTGCTGATGTCATTAAGGAACAATTAAAAGCAAATGATGTAATCATTCGTTCTTGGCAAGAAATATCAGAAACAGCTTATAACAGTTATGACAATGAATGAGATAACTATTAGACAATGGTATGATACCTTCAAATCGGGTGAAGAGTTGGTTGAAGTTCGTATAGTAGACAATGCTTATAAAAGAACCTATTCCGGCTACTTTACTGATGTTGATACCCTGCTCAATGAAATTAGGAAGTACGACAACTGTAACATCTACTTTACATTGAACGCTATCAATCCAGCATGTTATGACAGAGAGCAACATGATAGGATTGTTACCAAACCTAAGTCAACTACTTCTGACAATGACATTGTTGGAAGAGACTGGATATTGATAGACATAGATACTAAGAAGCCATCAGACACAAACTCAACTGATGAAGAGAAGGAGATGGCGAAAGAAGTAGTCAACAATGTATTCAAGTTCCTACGGGATGAAGGTTTTGAAAAACCAGTAGTATGCGATAGCGGCAATGGCTTCCATCTATTGTACAAAATAGCTATGAAGAACAACAATGAGAACACTACAATCTGTAAAGAGTTCCTGCAAGTTCTTGATATGCTATTTTCTAATCCGAATGTGGAGATTGATTGTAGTACATTCAATTCAAGCCGCATTTGTAAACTTTATGGAACGTTTAGCAGGAAGGGAAGCAACACCAAGAAACGTCCTCAAAGGGAAAGTAAGATATTAAGAATACCAGATGAAGTTAAAATAACTCCAAACGAATACTTTGCCAAAGTTGCCGCCATGCTCCCGAAGCCGGAACAACCAAGTAAGAGTAACTACTACAGCAATGAGAAGTTTGACTTAGAAGCATTTCTGAACAAACACCACATTGCAGTGAGAAACATTGCAAGGACATCATCATTTACAAAGTACATACTTGACGAATGCCCATTCAATAGTTCACACCGTGCTCCGGATTCAGCAATCTTTGAGATGTCTAATGGAGGACTTGGCTTTAAGTGTCTGCATTCAAGTTGTTCTCAATATACATGGAAAGACTTTCGGTTGAAGTTTGAACCGGATGCTTACGACCACAAGGAATACCAAAGGCATGAACATAAGATGCGATACTATTCTCAACAAAAGAAAGAACCTTTTGTGCCAAAGAAGGAGGATTCTACTAAGGGAAAGAAGTGGCTGGCTATGACTGATGTACGGTATGTGGATATGAGTAAGTTGGTAGCTATTCCTACGGGATATAAAGAACTTGACAAAAAAATCATCGGTCTACTGATGGGAGATGTTACGGTATTGTCTGGGCTCAGTGGTTCGGGCAAGACTTCTTGGATAGATTGTGTCGTTCTGAATGCTGTACAACGTGGTTACAAGGTCGGAATTTGGTCAGGAGAATTGCAGGATTTTCGATTTCAAAGCTGGATAGACCAAATATCTGCTGGTAAAAATTATGTATGCAAAAAAGAGGGCTACGAAAACTATTACTATGCTCCAAAGAATATAGCTAACCAAATCAACAAATGGTTGGAAGGGAAGCTGTTTCTCTATAATAACAACTATGGAAGCAAATGGCAACAACTGTTTGCAGACATTAAAACACTTGTGGAGAATGAAGGAACACAGCTTGTTGTACTTGATAACTTGATGGCATTGCAGATTGACAGCTATGACGGAGATAAGTACACACAGCAGACAAGATTTATAAATGATTTGAAGGAATACGCCAAAGCAAAGAACATACATGTTATTCTTGTCTGCCATCCAAGAAAAGAAGGTGGTTTCTTACGGAAAGAAAGTATATCCGGTACAGCAGACTTGACGAACCTTGCGGATTCAGTTATCATTATACATCGAATAGGAAGAGACTTTGAACAGAGGGCAGGGGAGTTCTTCGGCAAGGACAAAGTTCTGCCATATCTAAAGTATAACTCTGTAATTGAAGTCTGTAAGAACCGAAGCATGGGAGTGATAGATTTATTAGTAGGTATGTACTTTGAAGTCGAATCCCGTAGACTAAAAAACGAAATATCGGAGAATATCGTCTATGGCTGGCAGGAGCAACCAGCACAGTTGACATTTGAGCCGACACCCGAATCTGATGTTTCTGACTTACAAGACATATATGATAATATGAGCAATCAATTACCGTTTGGTAACGAATTGCAAGAATTACCTTTTTAAAATGGAAAATAAAATCGAATTTACGAAAATAGAGCAGTATTTACCGAAAGAAGGCGAAGAAGTTCTATTCCTATGCGAAAATAATATGATTTTTCATGGGGAATATCTATTAGGTAATTGGTTCACGTATTTACCGGAATATGGTAGCAAAATGATAAGCACTATCTGCCGATTCAGAGTAGTCGGGTGGGTAGGAATAAATAACTTTAGTTTTTAATCAATTAAAAGAATTAATCATGTTAGTACAATTAATGGAAGCAAAAGTTTCTTACGTAAAAATCAACGAAAGAGGCAAGCAAAAGAGAGTAACAGAAAAGTATCTTGTAAACGCTATGAGTTGCACAGAATGCGAAAAGCTGATGAATGAAGAACTGTCTATCTACCAAGCAGAAGAGTTTTCAGTTCTTGCAGTTGGACGGACGAACTTCCAAGAATTTTTGGGAGATAAGGACAAGGAAGACAAGAAACTATTTATGGTAAAGCTCAACTACATTACTCTAAATGACGATGGTGACGAGAAGAAGACACCGTGCATGTTGATTGTTGAAGCTGATACAACAGAAGAGGCAACAAACACTGTCAAAGAAGCTATGTCCGCTTCAATGGCTGATTGGAGAATCGAACGAGTTGTTGAATCTAACTATGTGGATATCGTAAACTTGTAGTTTTTAATCTCGTTTATTTTAAGCTGAAAGGGAGGGAGTAACAATTGTACTTTCTCTCTTTCTTTTAAGGGAGTTAAGCGGGAAATCCCGTTCCTTTAGGGGTGGGATGAAAGCGTTTACGAAATTTTTAGCAAAATATTTGTGTAGTTCTAAAATAGTTGTATATTTGCAGTATGAAATATAGAGCATACAAATATAGGCTATATCCAAACGAGGAGCAGAAGGTGCTTATAGCAAAGCATCTCGGTTCTTGTCGTTTCATCTATAACTATGCTCTTGATAAGAAAGTGAGAGCCTATCAAACCGATAAAACAAATCTTTCTCGTTTTGACATTCAAGCAGATTTGCCTAATATGAAGAAATCAGAAGAGTATTGTTGGCTCAAAGAGGTTAATTCACTTTCACTTCAAGCATCGCTTGCTAATCTTGATTCAGCCTACACTAAGTTTTTTAGAGAACATAAAGGTTTTCCAAGATTTAAGTCTAAAAAAGATAGCAAGCAAAGTTTCTCTATACCGCAAAATACTAAGGTAGATTTTGAAAATGGTCGTGTGTTCATTCCTAAATTCAAGAATGGCATTAAGGCAAAACTTCATCGCTCCTTTGAAGGTATAGTTAAATCTTCTACTATTTCAAGAACTGCAACAGATAAGTATTTCATTTCAATCCTTGTGGAAGTGAATGAACCCGATGTGCCTATGAAACCAATTTGCGAGAACAAAGCAGTTGGTATAGACCTCGGTATAAAAACATTTGCTGTCCTTTCTGATGGAACTGAAATACCTAATCCTAAATACTTAAAGCAATCACTTGATAAGGTCAAAAAACTTCAACGCTCTCTATCTCACAAGACCAAAGGTTCTAAGAATAGAGATAAAGCGAGAAGAAAATTGGCATTAGTACACGAGCAAGTAACCAATAGAAGAAATGACTTTTTACATAAGGTTACATCCTATCTTGTGAGAAACTATGACGCTATTTGTCTTGAGGACTTGAATGTAAAGGGAATGGTTAAGAACCACCACCTTGCTCAAGCACTTGAGGATATTGCCATAGGTGCATTCAACACACTATTGGAATACAAAGCAAAAGAACGAGGAGTAAATATCCTTCGCATTGGTCGCTTTGAGCCAAGTTCCAAGATGTGTACTTGTGGGTATATCAATCACAATCTCAAGCTTGCGATGCGTGAGTGGATATGTCCTGAATGTGGTTCAATACACGATAGAGATTTGCTCGCAGCTAATAACATCAAGAGATTTGCTTTCCGAAACATAAATACGGTTGGAGCGACCGAAATCTACGCTTGTGGAGATATGAGTGAGGTTACTCACCCAGCCCAAGAAGCCTGCGGCTTTAGCAGTGGGTAGCTCACCACAATTATCACCTCTATTTTTTGGAACTTTCCAAAATTTCAGCTACTTTTGTCACTGTAATCAAAACTAAATTTGCAATGAAGATAAAATTTAAGAAGCTGGATAAATCAGCACCTTCACCATTCAAGAAATATCCATCCGACTTTTGCTGGGACTTATACGCTACTTCATGCGAGGAAGTTGCACCTAACGTTTATAAGTATGGATTAGGCATTGCGATAGAAATGGAAAGAGATTGGGAAACCATATTGAAAGGTTCTAATATAGACATTGAGGAGGATACACTTATAGATTTATCTAAATTACCATTTCATTTGTCACTTGACCTTAGACCGAGAAGCAGCGTATGGAAGACTGGAATGGTTCTTAGTAACTCGCAAGGTACTGTGGATGAACTATTTAGAGGGAGCTTATCAGCCGTGTTCTATCATTTGTTAACAGATATGCCAAAGTACGAAGTAGGAGAAAGAATAGTCCAAGCTAAGATAGGCATTACCTTACCAATCGAATGGGAGGAAGTGGAAGAGCTTTCTGATACCGACAGAGGAACTAACGGATATGGTAGTACGGGACAAAAGTAAGAACCATCATGGAAAAGTGGATAAGTGTAAAAGAGTACGCAAGGAGAATTGGCAAGACTACTTCGGCTATCTATTATATGATAGCTAATAACAAGGTCGAAGCCCGTCACTTTGCCTATGGAAATAAAAAAGGTCACTTAATAAAAGTAGAAGATGGTGAAGATAAAGGTGAATGTGAAGACGAAGAACGATAGTATTCCGTCTGACACTACGAAGAGAAAGATGCCAGTTATTAGAAATCCTAAGATACATAAAGCTCCTCGTAGAGATGATACTAATGTTGGTGATATAAGGGTAAGAATTATTAAACCCGATACAACTAAGACTAAAACAAAATCAGATACGATTGTCGTTAAAGCTAAAGTAAAAGAATGATATGGATTTGAATAGTTATATATGGTTACTCGCTCCTAAATGCAGGAAAGCTCTTGTTATACTTACTAAGTATGCAGTGTATTTCCTTTGTCTTATATTACTATGTGATTATGTTGATAAGTTATCAGCATTCTATAACGGTGATGTATATTTGGGTCAAGATGGTAACTACTATTTCTATACTCCCGTTGCTTTCTTTCTGACACGGATTATCAAAATCACTATTACTCTTAACATCTTTCTATTAATTCTTGGTATTGCATTACGCTTCTGTTGGAGATACTTATTAGGCGTACTTTACATATTTGTAGTATTAATACAACGTGAGTATTTAAATACAATATTCACATCGAACTCCGCGTTTCTGACTATCTGCTATACTAACATGGCAGTCATTCTCGTTATCCTATTCTTAGGCATTCAACAGTTTATTAGAACACTTAAATAAAGTAAAACATTTGCTTTTTAGTTTATAATATCTTATCTTTGTACTGAACTAAAGACGCATATATGTTGAAAGCCTATAAATATAGATTGAAGCCTACAAAGGAACAGAGGATATTCTTTGAGAAGTCCTTTGGGTGTGTACGCTTTATCTATAATTGGGCTTTGGCAAAGCGGATAGAAGCCTATCAGAGCGAAGGGAAACGGATAAATGCGGTTGACCTATGTAAGATGCTTACCGACTTGAAGAAGGAGAAAGGCATGGAGTGGCTGAAAGAAGTGAGCAATGAGTGTTTGCAGCAGTCTATCCGGAACTTGGACAGCGCGTTTACAAGATTCTTCCGTGAGAAGAAAGGCTTTCCTAAATTCAAGTCCAAACACAAAAGCAGAGCAGCATATAAGGCTATCAACTCTGTAGAAGTAGACTTGGATAACAACCGGATTAAACTTCCTAAAATCGGATGGGTGAAGCTGTCTGAGAATAGAAAGTTTGAAGGAGATGTAAGGTCTGTCACGGTATCTAAAACCAAGACAGATAAATACTATGTCAGTGTATTGGTTGAGGATGGGAAAGAACTTCCATCTAAAGAACCGATAACTTACGAGGGTACAATCGGGATAGATGTAGGAATAAAGGACTTTGCTGTATGTTCCAATGGGGACGTATTTCAAAATCCTAAATATCTTGAAAGAGCTACTGACCGATTGAAGATAATCCAAAAGCGTTTCAGTAAATCCAAAAAGGGAGGAAACAGACATGAAAGACTTAGAAAGCAGTTAGCAAGACAATACGAGAAAGTAACCAACCAACGGACAGACTTCTTACACAAAGTAAGTACAAAGCTCGTTCGCGAAAACCAAGCGATAATCATAGAGGACTTGAACATTGACGGCATGATGAAAAATCATAAGCTTGCACGTTCAATAGGTTCTGTTGGTTGGTCTACTTTCTTCTCCATGCTTGAATACAAGTGTGAATGGTACGGAAAGACTTTAATTCGCATAGGTCGCTTTGAACCGTCTTCAAAGATGTGTGAGTGCGGATATATAAATAGAGAACTTAAACTTTCCGACCGCAAGTGGACTTGTCCCAAGTGTGGAACTACAAATGACAGAGATTTACTTGCAGCCCGAAACATTAAACGCTTCGGACTACAAGCACAGAATTTACTAACCCAACCGCTGGCGCATCGGGGATTGGACGGTGAGAACCCAACTATGGACGACCGGAGCGCAAGCTCCCTAAGAAGTAGTGGCTCGATGAAACGTCAAATTATTCAAGTGTAAACTTGGATATAAACGCCTTAGACTATTGATATGACAGAGAAAGAGTACAAGGACTTGGCAAATAGTCAACCAAAGTATTACTATGAGCCAAGAGGAAGAGAGTGGGCTTTATATGAGCGAGAAAAGGACGGCATGGGAGGAACTAAGATATTTGAGCATTGGGATAGAGAAGTTGTCCGTAAGCGATGCTATGAATTGAATGGATGGGATTATAAGCCGTTAAACAAATAGCCTACGAAGCCATGTGCCACCACGAGAACTATATGGGAAAGCGTATAAAGAGAGGTCTATTCCGTAGCGCATCGGGCAAACTGATAAACGCTGACCTAAACGGAGCGATAGGAATTTTAAGAAAAGTAGTCGGTGAACGCCTTTGGCAAATAGCTGATAGAGGTGGAGTGGCAACACCATCAAGAATACAATTTGTGTGGACTTGTAAATAAGTGCCAATACTGTTTACCGCATATGAGAAAAGATGAAGAGAGTGTATGTTTTAGAGTGGTTAAAAATGAACATATTAGTATCGTTCAAGACTGCGAACTGGCAGTTGAAGTGACTGAAAAAAAGGCTATTGAAGCGGCAAAGGAAATGATAGTAGATATATTTAATGAAGTACACGGTGTCAATCAGACTATGTACTTGGAGGACTTTGTGGCAAGACTTAAAAAATAAAAGATGGCAGTGAAGTTTAGACATAAAGAAACTGGCTTGTTTTGGTGTAGGGCAAAAGGTCGTTCTCCTTCAATAAGGGAATATAATGAACTGGGGGAAGAAAGGGTCTAATTATGGACTAAAATTAGTAACAGCTAAAGAATAATAACATGATAATAGATACCGAATTTAATGTAGGCGATACAGTGTTCTACCTACAAGGATATACAATATGTACAACTACCATTAGCAGCATAAGCGTTGAATGGTCGTATGCAGATGATAAATTTGTAATGGTATATAAGCTTGCAGATGGTTCTACTTCTTTGAGGAATGATTACCCTAAATGGAACAGACCATTATTTCAATCCCAAGAAGCACTTTTTAATCACTTACTAAAAGAGAATAATTTACATGAAAAATCAAACATTGTCGATTGAACAGATGCAGCATTTGCAGAAGATAGGAGTAGATACAAGCAACGCAAGTATGGTATTAATTGCTACAGATAACGAAGGTTATGACTTAGATTGGGAAGAAGCATTAGAATATGTAAATAGCAAAGAACAAGAAGTGTATTTTAGTTTATTTGATGCTGAAACTGGCGACTACGACCATTCATGTAGAGAGGATTGTGGAGTGTTTACTTTGCAGGACGTTATTGATAAACTTCCAAAGTTCATAACGCCTATGCCATCAAAACAAATTCGTTTCTCATGCTTTATAAACATATTTGGTGGTATCAAGTATGTAAATGAAGATGATGTAAACGATGTATTGAAGTTGATTAGGGGGAATAATCTACTTGAAATAGCCTATGAAATGCTATGTTGGTGTGTAGAAAATGGATATGTTGAACACAATAGTTAATTTCAGTTAATTATGGGGGGGTAATTTCTAAATTTGTATCTTTACGTAAGGTTTAATCAATTAATATTCAACAATATGGAAATAGCAAGAGACAAGAACAATAACCACATGCAAGCAGTAGTTATAGACACTGCATATAATGTGGAGCAAGGACAAACTCTCAAATTAGGAGAGGGACTTTACCGATTTGCAGCTTATGAAGATACTACCTTCAATATGCCGTTCTTAGACCCTAATCACGAACGACCAGTTTTAGCAGCTATTTATATGCCTGCTGGCAGTGTCGAATACTTTTATGTCTACGATGGCACTCTTTCTGTTGTAGAAGGAAAACTCAATATCATGGGTTCTGACATTCAAACAAATTCATAGCCTATGTTAGTAAATGTTGGTAAACTAATGAGCCATACATCAACTAAGGGAGGGGGAGGAGTTAAGCACCCATTCAATCCTTCTTTAGTTGATGCGTGGTTTATGAGTGGGCTTTCCAATAGCGACAAGCCTACTCAAATAGTTGGAGTAAAGAAGAATAAATTCCAACTAAAGAACTTTGCATTTACATCAGAAAGCGGATTTGGAGAAGGAAATTACGAGGATGCACTGGTATTCGATGGAGTGGATGATTACGGTATATGTACCGGACTTCCTATTCTTGACGATTATACAGTGATATGCAGGAGGGTACTTGAAAACAATACTAAAAATGTTGTTGCTTCAAAATCAGTTGCTGCTGGTAATGGAGCATTCATTTTTGAATATGGAAATGAGGCTACATATTCTTTTGGTGAATATACTAATGTTTTGAATATAAATCTAAAAGATTCTGTTTCATATCAAACCAAAAATTCTTATAACGGTAGTGTAATAACAGTAGGTACTGCAAATGATACTGATACACTGACCTTAGGCATCATAAGAGAAAAAGACAGCAGATTATTGAAAGGAGCTATCTACTACTTTGCCCTCTATGACAAGTCGCTGACACCCGAAGAGGTTGAAGAGGAGAAAGTAAAGCTTGAAAATTATTGGGAAGGAGGTAAAAATGAATTGGCTTGAAATACCCGTAGAAGACTTGAAACAATTCGACAAGGATTGGGAAGTCAGAAGAAAGAATGTAGACGAAACAAAAGCTCTTTTGCATGAGGGAGTATATAATGAACTTGTACCACAAGTTGAACCATTATCAGAAGAAGGAGAACCGATAGTCTATCCCTATCCACTTCTTGACAATCAAATGGTTGAAGCTCTGTTGGAAACTTCTGAATGGTCTAATATAGATGAATAAGGCTATACTTGTAGGATGGATTACTGACATTAGAGAAGTCGGTAGTTATGGGGTAATGGTGAAACTCAAAACTTGCGAAAAGGGTTTTACTACCCAAAAAGGCTATAAGGTAGCTGATAGGATAGATTATCATGTATGCCTTGCAAAAGGAACAATGACACGATACATTCTCGACAACTTCAATGTAGGCAACTTAGTTGAACTTACTGGGAAGATATACAACAAGCTGGAAGAAACCAAACATGGCGATAAGGTTCAGTTAACCAATATCCACATACAGACAATCAATCTGTATTCTCTGAACAACATATCTCCAGTTTCAAAGAGCAATGGTGATACAAAATCTGTAGAAAATCCCGATTTATATTTTGAATAACTAAAGTTTATTGCTACATTTGTGCTACAAACTTTTGGTTCATAATAACAGCATTTTAAACCCTATTCTTTAGCTTGCGAAAGTGACATTTCTAATTTTCTTGTGGGGAGGGATTAAATTCTCTCCCTTATTTTTTGGAACTTTCCAAAATTTGGCATATCTTTGCTTCATCTTAAAACAGAAAATCAATGGAGAAAAAGAACTACTTAGACGATTGCCTCGCAACGCTTCAAATTCCGTCACTTCCTAAAAAAACTTGGGATAAGGTTTCCGAATTCAACAAAGGAGTTTGCCTTGTAAGACGGATTGACGGAACAGAAAACTATGCAATTTGTCGGTACAATAAAGAGAAGGACGAAGCTGTCAAAGTCGTTAAAGATTTCTGCTTGGCGACATTTACAGAAATTCTTGAATGCTATCCAGTTCCCGACTTTGTGGAAGCTGACATTGAAAGTATGGACTTGGACGAAGCCAATAAAATGGCAATGGAAGAGTTGCTGGAAGAACGTCAAGAAGCTATCATGGAAGACGTCGAAGTTGAGGAGGAGAAACTTCCGGAGTGGATATATCCATTCATCAGCAACCGGGAAGAAGCTCTTGCATTCCTTAAAAGTAAGAGAATAAGAAACGCCCACTCTCTGAAATCTGACGAAGCTGTCAAAGCTAAATTGTATTTAGTTTACGAGGACGAAAAAAAGAAAAATAAATAACCAAAGGCACTTATATACTAAGTGTCACTTAGTATATAACCTAATGCCAATGTAGCGAAAACCAAGCTACGCAGAGAGATTTAAAATAGTATTAACCCAACCGATGGCGCATCGGGGATTGGACGGTGAGAACCCAACTATGGACGAACGGAGCACAAGCTCCCTAAGAAGTAGAGGTTCGATGAAACGTCAAGTTGTTCAAGTGTAAGCTTGGATATAAACGCCTAACCCAAAGTGATATATGGATATTTCAAAAATGAGCAAGGCACAGCTTGTAAAACTCATAGGTACTTCCTATGTATTCGTGCCAAAGACTAAAGGACACATGTATTGCAGACTGGACGATAGAGGCATTTCTATTGCAGTTACCGAGGATTATTCTGTTGTATCTACCAACTTCCATAGAAACGTATTTACCAATGTAGCCAGTGGCGGTTACTCTAATCCTTATCTGTGGCTTAGAACATTCTGTGAGTGCATCGAAGCAAACAAACAGTTTGGGGAAGTTAAGGATAAGAACGGGAATGTACAAGGTTTCAGCTTCTCTCAACTGATGGAACATGCTGACGAAATGCCGGAAGAGATTGTTAAGGTATTGCAGCATACAGAGCGATGGATTTATACGCTTTCCGAGCCAGCCTTTGCCGTTGGAGGAGATACATTGCAAGTCACCAATGTAATGTGTATGTACTTCTCATACTTGGCAAAAAGTAATACCATGCTCATGCCAGCACCTTCCGATATTTCTCGCAACGAATTTTATCAGAAGTATATCGAAACTATCCGCTATCTTTCTCTTGAAACAACACTTGATGAAGAGAAGGTAAAAGATTTGAAGGAACAAATCTGCAACATCGAACGTGAGGCAATGAACAAGATTGAGATTCTGATTAAGGATAACGGTGGTGAATTTAAACAATCAATTGCCATTCCTAAAAGAGAAGTTGATGAAGGAGAAGCCTTAACCGAAATGAAGAATGATAAGTTGGAGTAATTTTGTCGCGGTCGTAATAGGCATTGCATTCATATACTGGCTACGTAAGATAAGCGATTATGGAAATCCATTTATAGCTGCCTTTATGAGCATATTATGGTTTTTCTCTCTAATCATATTCTACGCGATTTGGGGAGGAATATTTTGGTGGTAGCATGAAAATACATGAATTTAATCTAACTCCTTATCCAAGAAAATTATGGGTAATTAAGAAATGGACGGAGAAGGAACTAAAAGAAGCTTTCTGTAGATACGATGGTGGCGAAGTAGATTGGGACTTGGATGATAATGAAAACCTAATTGAAGCAAAGGTTATATCAAAAGTTCAATTTAAAGAATCAGAATATTTAGGTATAGTTGTATTATTAAAGCCTAATGTAAAGAATAAGATATTAGCCCATGAATCGGGGCACATAGCTTTATCCTTATTTGACGAAATTGATTCATATGCTAATCCGAACGACCAAGAACCCTTTTGCTATTTACTCGGATATATTTATGATTGCTTAGAACAAGTTAAACGAAATAAGTTTAGGCACTTATATACAAAGAGGCACTTAGCTTTTATAAATGCTAATGTAGCGAAAACCAAGCTACACCTAAAAAATAGTATTAACCCAACCGATGGCGCATCGGGGGTTGGACGGTGAGAACCCAACTATGGACGACCGGAGCACAAGCTCCCTAAGAAGTAGAGGTTCGATGAAACGTCAAATTATTCAAGTGTAAGCTTGGATATAAGCGCCTAAGTTTAAAGATGAATAAGATAGAAAGATTTAAAGAGATAGTTGCTGAAATGGCAACGCTCTACGAAAATAAGAACAAAGATTATGGCGATTCATTCGGCAAGTCTATCAAAGAGCATGGCAATATAGCTGGCATTGTTCGCATGGAAGATAAGTTTAACCGATTGAAGTCATTGCTAAATAGTAATGAGAAACCTAATTATGAATCGGTGTCTGATACGCTGACTGACCTTGCAAACTACGCTATTATGATGCGTATTGAACTTGAAGGTAAAGAAGGTACTTCTCAAAAGGCTACTCAATTTGAATGTAAGGTAGATGCAGACCTATCATCTCTTGCCAGTCAAATCATAACTTGCCCACACAAAAGTCTGTCAGAGGAAGAAGCAGAGGAAATAAATAAAGCTTTGCGCCAGCTTTTGGAAGATACAGAAGAGGCACAAAAGTATTTTTCAGAAAGTGTATCTGACTTGGATGAAATGAAAAAGAATATTCTTAAAGGTCTTGTTGATAGGTTCAAAGGACTTACTTGTAAGATTTTCGATGATGATGTGTTTTGTACCATAAAATTCTAAATGGCACTTATATACAAAGAGGCACTTAGCTTTTATAAATGCTAATGTAGCGAAAACCAAGCTACACCTAAAAAATAGTATTAACCCAACTATGGACGACCGGAGCACAAGCTCCCTAAGAAGTAGTGGCTCGATGAAACGTCAAATTATTCAAGTGTAAACTTGGATATAAACGCCTACCGTCTGTGAAGATAGTTTAGATTGATTTTCAATTTTTCATTAAGAGTGATTTTAATATTCTTATGCCCTTCTTGCTTGTGAAAGTAGGAAGGTTTTTTGGAACTTTCACAGATTTTATCTACTTTTGTAGTGAAGTCTAAACTTAAAATATAAAACGAAATGGCTGGAACAACTTTTACCAACAAGCGACTTTCCTATCATGTGTCTAACACAACTGGCACTATCACATTGGAAGGTGACGCTACAATCAACTCACAATCATTGATTGATTCATTCAATGGTAGTGTAAACTCTACTACCAGACAGTACGGTAACTTCTCTTACTCTGAATCCGATGGGGGACAAGTAAACAGAAGCTACAACGGCTCAAAGGACATCGAAGTAGAGGCTTGTGACCTTATTGATTCTGTAATTGAAGACCTCAAAGCAGAAGCGTTGAAATAATGGTTAATTACGAGCAGACAAAGAGTTTAATGAAATCAAGAGGGGTAGATAACCTCTCTCCTCTTGACTTCTCTTTTTCTATGATGGTAGCCATTGGTATCAATGAGATACAATCCTATATGGTTACTATCAGAGGGAAAGAGTACGAAAAGAAAACCGAAGAACAAATACCTAAGTTCCGTGAAAGATGCAGCTTGGAGGTTACAGACTATCTTGAACGGACGGATATTAAAGAAACTATAAGGTTTCTTAGGGCAGAGCACGATAGAAATATCAAAGATACTGCCTTGCAGCTTGAAGACATTGACTTCAACGCAGAAGACCTAAGAAAGATATTAGCGAAGTTCTTGAAAGAGAAATACAAGGATATTGATGCAGCCGACGCAAAGGACTTGCTCAACGCTATCAAAATATATGTGGATAAGTTCGGAGATTCCGGAGAGGACGGAGTTGCTAAGTTCAACCGACACTTTATCCAAGTTTATCCTCCATATAATGCTGTATGTCCCAATTGCGGAAAAGAGATTGACTTGCCTCGTGGTGTCAACTCTAAATGCAAGCATTGCGACCATCAGTTTGTATGGAGCGAGGAAAAGGAAAGATATTACTGATTTGCCTTTTTTTGTTTTAGCATTATTTATTTGTCATTTTAGCATCGGTTTGTGAAAATAGATGCTTTTAGTAGAAACATTTTAAAAAAATATAACAATGAAAACATCTAAAATTGTAAGCGTTTATAAGACAATGAACGACAGCAAACTCACTAAGATGGAGGATGCTGACAAGTTTAAAGTTATTAAAGCATTACGTGCTATTAAGCCAATCAGTGAAGGCTATGAGGAGTTTGTCAAGCTGACACACGAGAAGCTGAAAGACGATAAAATGGAAGAGATGCAGAAGAAAGCCCAACACTGGCAGGAAATGCAATCACAAGGGAAGGAAGTCGAATATTCTTTTGAGGAGCGCAAGGAACTCAATGAATATTTCCAAAACTTCAACAATTCCATTGAGAAGCTGATGAAAGAAGAGGGCGACAAGGAGAACGAACTCACCTATGACAAGTTGAGTGAGGACGCTTTCGGAAAGTACATCGCTTCCAACGACTTCAATGTAAGTACCATCATGGACTTGCAGGAAGTTCTTGTAGGAGAATAGTATTTGTTGCATGTTACATAGTTTGTTTAGAGGTTAGGGGGAGCTTGTGAAAGTTCCCCTTTTCTATTGTTACGTTATTGGTTGTAGAGGTACTACGGAATCTGTATATTTCGATGAATCAAGAGTAACCCAGACTTTATAGGATTCGTCTGCTTCTATATCAAATATCTTTTTGATAACTGTGTATGTTTCACCAGCAGCCACAGTGAATGTTCCTAACTCTAATTTTGTTTCACCAACCATCTGTGGGTCAAACAAGTCATGTTTAGCGAAGCGAACCCACAGCCAATTATTAGTAAAGGTCTTGCTTGAACTTGTCGGGTTCTTGACTTGAACAGTCACGGTCAATGCAGTTGCAATCATTCCAATACTAGCCTTGATGATGATATTATATGTGGTACTTACTACTTGTATCTCGGCAACCTTAGTATTAGGCAAAGTGAAATAGCCAGCAGCCTTATCTGCGTCCTGTCTGCCAAGCTTTACAGTAGACAAGAAGGGATAGACATTATATGTGTTTACTGGCAATCCTCCAATTGGTACTTGTACCTGCATTGTCCCTGGACTGTCAGCAGTCAGTCGTTGCGACCTTGTTCCTCCTTTCTGAACCATATATACACCAAAGTACATATCCCCTAATGTATAAGTCACACCCTGCCATACCAATCCACCTATATCACTTAACGATAGACTTTCTCCCGTTGAAGATGATGGATTATAAGCTACTGTGGCAAAAAAGGTGCTGCCACTTAGATTATCTACTTGCTTTGGAACTGTAAACGAGTGAATTGGCGCCATTGCTTCCGGCATATACCCTTCAAAGTCAAGAAGCCGGAAAGGTGCATTGCTTCCTCCTTGTGGCGGTGAATACTTATATCCATTTGCTCCGTCAGAAGTCATTTTACTTACTATATCCTTATAAGTACCAGCCTGCGCACCGCTTGTATCAATACCACAATTCCCATTACTACTTTTCCACCAATTTGAGTTTGTAAGATTGATATTTTCTGATGGGTATATTACGGGCTTATACTTTGCCCACATATTTGTTTTACCATGAGTATTCTTGCACAAATAACCTAAGTCATTACTTGATACACCCAATGCTGTGCGGACATCATCAATACTGACGGGTGCTACGATTTTCCCACTTGATATTGGCATAAATAAACTATTTAGTTCTAAGAGAACTT
>ULWU01021954.1_pt1 | contig 22077 bp, 17 predicted proteins | sample 1960661 | NCBI WGS metagenome assembly ULWU01 (sample SAMEA4835821, study PRJEB28245) | human gut metagenome | biome: gut microbiome; material: fecal sample | place: Denmark | collected 2008
ATACTCCTTAGCCAGGGCATATGTCAGATTGGCAACTAGCACTCCATGCTTAATACCACTTTTGAAATCATTGACTACGTAGTCAATAAGTTCTTTATTCATCTCTTTTTCCATATTAAACTTAACCAATATATACTTTTATTCCAGACAAAGAATTTAAACAATATATTTGTCTGAACAATATTTAATTATATTTTTACAGGTCAAAAATGTCAATCTCATAATAAGCTATTTTCACAGCTATTTTCATTCTTTGATACCTACGCTGATATGCTCTTACCTGTATATAACTGGTAATATCTTCCTTTTTCCTCCATCAGCTGTTCATGTGTTCCTCTTTCTATTATTCTGCCCTGTTCCATAACCATGATACAGTCTGCGTTACGAACTGTAGAAAGTCTGTGTGCTATAACAAAAGAGGTTCTTCCTGACATAAGTGCATCCATTCCCTTCTGTACAAGTTTTTCAGTTCTTGTATCAATAGAAGATGTTGCCTCATCAAGAATAAGTACCGGTGGGTCAGCTACTGCAGCACGTGCTATGGCTAAAAGCTGTCTTTGTCCCTGGCTTAGGTTAGCACCACCACTATGAAGCACTGTGTTATAGCCTTCAGGCAGACGTCTTATGAATCCATCTGCATTGGCAAGTCTTGCTGCTGCTATACACTCCTCATCAGTTGCATCCAGACGGCCATAACGGATATTTTCCATAATAGTTTCTGTGAACAGATTCGTATCCTGAAGCACTATACCAAGGCTTCGTCTTAAATCATCCTTTTTAATATGATTGATATTGATACCATCATATCTTATCTTACCATCCTGTATATCATAGAATCTGTTAATAAGATTCGTAATCGTAGTTTTACCAGCACCTGTGCTTCCTACAAATGCTATCTTCTGACCTGGAGTTGCATACATTCTGATATCATGAAGCACCATCTTATCAGGATTATATCCAAAGTCTACACCATCAAATGTAACATCACCTTCAAGTCTTCTGTATTCTGCAGGCTTACCATCCATAGCTGGTCTCTTCCATGCCCACATCATAGTACTTTCTTTAGTTTCTGTAAACTCTTTATCTGCATTATACTTTACATTTACAAGTTCAACCCGGCCTTCGTCTGTTTCAGGCTTCTCATCATATAACTCAAACACACGTCCGGCACCAGCCATAGCCATTACTATACTGCTTACCTGCTGGCTTATCTGTGTTACAGGCTGTGTAAAGCTCTTGTTAAGACTTAAAAATGCTACAAGAGTACCTATAGTCAGTCCCGAAAAATCACTGAGTGCTAATATACCACCAGCAATAGCACATAAAACATAGCTTATGTTGCCGATATTACCATTAACAGGCATAGTAATGTTAGCAATCTTATTGGCGTTATTAGCGCTTGCACGCAGTGCATCATTAATCTTTCTGAACTGCTCTATACTTTCCTCTTCATGACAGAACACCTTTACAACCTTCTGTCCTTCCATCATTTCCTCAATATAAGCATTAACCTTACCTATATCCTTCTGCTGTTCAACGAAATATTTTCCGGAAAGTTCACTTAATCTGGATGTTACATACAACATAATAATAACCATGATGACAGATACTATAGTAAGTGGAATATCAAGCACTATCATACTCACAAATGTAGAAACAAGTGTTATACATGAGTTGATGACCTGAGGTATACTCTGGCTTATAAGCTGTCTTAATGTATCTATATCGTTAGTATACACTGACATAATATCACCATGTGCATGTGTATCAAAATATCTTATAGGAAGCGATTCCATGTTAGTAAAAAGCTCAAACCTTAGCTTTTTTAAAGTACCCTGTCCAACATTTACCATGATTCTGTTGTATATATATGAACATAACACACCAACAAGAAGTACTGCTGAAAGCTTTATAATAGCAGCTGCAAGTGGAGCATAATCATGCACTGCTGACTGTGTGAGTGGAATAATATAGTTATCAACCAACTTCTGGATGAAAAGAGTGGCTATAAGTGTTGTAAGTGATGAAACTATAATACATGCCACAACAGCTATACATGAAAACTTATAATTCTTTAAAACATATCCTAATAATCTTTTCATAACATGAAGTGCATTCTTTCCTTCTCTATCTTTCCTTTTATGCTTTCCATCACCTGGATTCATGTCTGATTTATTCAATATTTTATCAGAATTTCCAACATTTTTACTCATTATCTTCTCCTCCCTTCTGCTCATCAAAATCACCGCCGCCCTGTGTCTGGACTTCATATATCTCACGATATACCTTGTTATTTTCTATAAGCTTCTCATGTGTATCAAAGCCACTGATTTCTCCGTTATCAAGCACAAGTATTCTGTCTGCATCCTGGATACTTGATATTCTCTGGGATACTATAAGCTTAGTTGTTCCTGGAATCTTAGTTGCAAATGCCTGCTTTATCTTAGCATCTGTTGCTGTATCCACCGCACTTGTTGAATCATCAAGGATAAGAACCTTAGGATGCTTAAGAAGAGCTCTTGCTATACATAATCTTTGTCTCTGGCCACCAGAAACGTTGGTTCCACCCTGTTCTATCCATGTATCATACTTATCTGGCATACGCTCTATGAATTCATCTGCACATGCCTGCTTACATGCTTCTATACACTCTTCCTTAGTTGCGTTATCATCACCCCATCTTAAGTTATCAAGGATAGTTCCTGAGAATAACACATTTTTCTGGAGAACAACTGATACCTCATCTCGAAGAGTTTCTATATCATATTCTCTTACATCAACTCCACCAACACATACACTTCCGTCCTTAACATCATAAAGGCGGCTTATAAGGTTAACAAAACTTGACTTACCACAGCCAGTTCCACCGATGATACCAATAGTTTCACCCGACTTAATATGTATATCTATATCATGGAGCGTATCTGTTTCACTGTCTTTTTTATATACGAAATCTACATGATTAAAATCTATTCTTCCATCAGGAACTTCCATAACTGGAGCTTTTGGATTAGTTATATCTGCCTTTTCGTTAAGCACCTCTGCTATACGCCTTGCACTTGCAACACTCATAGACACCATAACGAACACCATCGAAAGCATCATAAGAGCCATCATCATGCTTATAACATACGAAAACATTGATGTAAGATTACCTGTTGTCATAGTTCCATCTGCTATAAAATGTGCCGCAAACCATGAAAGGGCAATAATACTTGCATATATGACAAACATCATAACCGGGTTGTTAAAGGCAAGCCATGATTCTGCCTTTACAAATGTATTATAAAGACCTGTAGCTGCCCTTTTGAACTTATCATTCTCATAATCTTCCCTTACAAATGCCTTAACTACACGTATGCCAGAAATATTTTCCTGTACGCTCGCATTAAGATTATCATACTTTGCAAAACCTTCTGTGAATATAGGTGTTACCTTATATATAATAAAGAAAAGCACGAAGCCAAGAAGTATAAGTGCCACTAAAAATATAGTACTCATAGTCGGGTTAATGATAAAACACATAACCATACTGCATATCATCATAAGCGGTGCCCTGACTGCTATTCTAAGAAGCATCTGGTATGCATTCTGCACATTAGTAACATCTGTAGTCATACGTGTGATAAGACCTGCTGTACTATACTTATCAATATTAGAAAATGCGAAATTCTGTATATTGGTATATATTCCTTCTCTTAAGTTGCAGGCAAAGCCGGTTGATGCGCTGGCTGCATACTTTCCTGCCTGAACACCACAAAACAGACTGACAAAGGCAAGTACTATCATAACTCCTCCGTATATATATACGTTTTTCATATTGCCTGCCTGAATACCCTTATCTATAATGCTTGCTGTAACAAATGGTATAAGAATCTCCATAAGTACTTCAAATATAATATAGAAAGGAGCTTTAACTGAATCCTTCTTATACTGGCCTATATATGCCGATAATGTTTTTATCATACATCAAACCTCATTTCTGCGCATATTATCATATATCTTTTGTAATAAGCGCCATAATTCTTCTTTTTCATCATCATCAAGACTGGATAAAAACCATTCTTCCTTCTTTACCATGTTCGCCCATGCATGCTTACATACACCACGTCCCTTGTCTGTAAGCTTTACATGCTTTACTCTTTTATCATCTGGTTCGTAAAAGCTTTCAATCATAGCCTTCTTTTCAAGTCTTGCAACTATTCCGGCTACTGTCGCCTGTGCCACACCAAAATGCTTCTCAAGTTCTTTAAGAGTTATGCTTTCGTTTTTAGTTTCACTGATGATTATAAGCATTTTTATCTGTGATGCTGTCATATCATCGCTCTTAAGTTCCTTGTTTGCACATGTTCCCAATATGTCATTAAGGCGTTTTATAAGCTCTCCACAATGAAGTTTATCTCTTACCACTTGCAACATCCTTTCTTAAATTAGCATATCAAATGAGAATATCAAAAAAGCTGCAGTCATTCTGCAGCTAAATACCTTTACTATAATACGCTTTTAATAGCACGCTGTCAATAGTGTGCTGTTGAATATTTCAGAGCAAGCATACTCATATTAAGAGTTTTACCAAAACGCCTTGGACGTGCGAAAAGATTAACTTTACCCCCAGTTTTCAAGAAGCTGTTCTATTAATTTTGTTTTATCTACATAATAAAAATCAGATTTTCGTATTTTCTCAAAATCATCAATTCCAACTGGTAATCTTAATGGTCCAGTCATATATGATAGACTACTTTCTGAGTAACAATGTGTCCTAATTCACAATTTTTATACGTACACTCCTGTTGCATATTTTTTCTGTCCTGCCTCACACAATGTTAGCTATCTCTATATATTTCAATTACTAGTACGTAAATTTCTTTACAAAATAATTTTCTAGTAATTGTGGAGTATAAACATAAGTTTCTTTAAATATATATTTTTCTAACTTTTTCATATATTCAGGTTGGAATTTTGTTTTAGCTAAAAGACATTTACGCATCTTATCAGCATCCACTATATTTTTCTCCTCACTTACAACCAATATATAAACTACTTTTTCCCTTGCAAATGCAATCGGATTATCATAATTAAATGTATCATATTGCATTGCACCCTGTTCTCTCATTTCATATAAAATATCTACAAGCCAAAACCAATTTTGATATGCTTTCTTTGTTACACTTTTATTTGCGCTAGATATTTGTTGATTTTTGAATTCTATAAAATACCATATATCATCAGAACTTATTACAAAAGCATCAGCTGATGCCAAGGAATCCTCTTCCTTAATAGAATTTGGAAATCTACTGATACGATATGGATTATGTGCAATCTTATCCATATCAATCACTTTCATATCTTTTCTTTTTTCACCATATACATATTCCTTATTTCCTGTTTTTTTAGATTTGTCCTTATCCTCCGATACTATTGAAAGTAGTTCCTCTATACCTTCATTATAATTATATTTATCAGCAAATGCCTCAAGAATATTTTTCATATGTTCATTTTTAGTCATTTTCTACTTCTAATTCCTCTCTTAACTGACTTAATAACAATGTTGGATCAACCATCTGTTTATATATTTTACTTATATCATGTGTTACATTTTCAAAAACAGCACTATCATCCTGTAAGCCTGCTAAATAATAATTACATCTTTCTGATATCCCATATTTTTTTGAATATAATTCTAAAGCCTCCATAAAATGTGCACTATGTGTTGTTACAACGATATGAAAATTAAATTTCTTTTGTAATAATATAATTATTTCGGCATACAGCAACTGCCACTCTGGATGTAAATGTATCTCTGGCTCATCTAATACAATAACATCCTTATCCTGAAGACTTTCATTTAGTAACAACTGCTTTAAAATTACAAATGTCTTTAACCCAGTTGACAAAGAAGCTACTTCTATATCACTTGAAGAATTTTCTTCTAATTGATACATATACTTCTGTTTTTTAGTTATTTTACCAGCTGCCACACAATCAATAATTTTTAAAATATCCTCAAGTTTATTAGTCACTAACAGGTTAGAAAAAACTTTATCTTCTACTGCTTTATCTTCTTTTTTTATTAATTTATGCAAAATATTTTTCTTATGAATTGAACATCCTATCCTTCCATATAACGAATCATTATTCATTTCATCCAACACAAATGGATCATCTATATAAATAGAAGAATTAAAAATTTCCAGTTGTCTTTCCTCTTGTACACATTCATCTTTTTCAAAAGTCAATCTAATATTCTTATCTTTTATTTTTAATTCAACTTCTGCTTCTGTATCTTTAGAATATAATGAATTTATTTTTTCATGAAATACTTCTTTGAAATAATTAGTATATATTGTTTCACTGAATGTCTTATCCGATATGTTATTATTTTGTTCCAAATATGGAAGTATTCTATCCGAAAAATCTAAATCTTGTCCTAAATACTGATTCATTTTTTGTTCATATTCTTTACAAATATCTACCTGATCCTTTTCTTGACTCTCTAATAATTCATTTGCAAAATCACGGTAAATATAGAATGGATAATATCTGCCTCTTATGGCTATATTATTACTTTCAATTTCATTTCTAATCATATTCGCCAATGAATCTATTCTAGCATTCTTCATCTTTTCATTCATATTATAAGTTGCATTAAAAACAGAATCCAATATTTTTCCGATTGTACTTTTTCCAGTATTGTTATTTCCTGCAATAATTGTAATCCCATCTATATCAATATCAGCTTCTGATATCTTTGCAAAATTTTTTATTCTTAATTTCATTTTACACCCCTTTTAAACAGTATTATCTTTTTATTTTATCAGTATACACCTTCTATTACCATATAATTATGATATGTTAATTTCGACCGTGCTAGATATTATTCAAATATTTTAAGTTATCATCTTTCATATACTTAAATATCAAACATTTTATCACATAAATTCGCATATTAATATAAACCTAATCACTAAGTGCTACTTTTTTCAACACTTCAAATTGTTCCAATGTAATATTAGCATCATCTAATATTACAACTCTTATTAATATTTTAGTTTTATAAAATCTATTTTCTTTAGGTACTCTATTTAAATATGCTTCTAATTCTCTCATTTCCGCCATGAAATATTCATTCTTCTTATTAAACCATCTACATAAAAAGTTGCACTTTTCCGAAGTACAATTACTATCTTTTTCAGACAGCATTTCTATTTCAAATCCATTTTCACTAAGTGTATTTTCTATAATTTTACAATATTTACATTTCATACAATTTTCATTGGACATCTGTGACATTCTTACTTTAATTGTAACTACAATATTTTCTATGATACATTCTGGTAATAAAAAACTTACAGTATCTCCATAGTTCTGGTTTTCTTTATAAATAGATACCAAATTAACCTCTGATGTCAATAAATGAGAAATCCAATGAAATGCTGATATGTCTGACATATTATTAATATTATGATTTAATATTAGTTTTGAAACTCTATTTTCACACATATCAAGCAAATCTGCCAATCTAAGTAATATTTTATCAAATTTATAACTTATAAGTTTTTGATTAGCATCACCTTTAAGAAAATATATATCTTTTGCATCAACTGTATGGCTTTTGGCTATTTCAGCAATAGTTTCCCTAATATCTGGCTCTAAAAAGCTCAATTCTTCTCTTTTTCTTATTTCATAGGCACTATCTTTATCATGATTACCTCTAATTTTATTTTCAAAAAATTCATCTATACGCCTATATGCATCAATCAAAATATTTTTTATATTATATTCAGATTCATTCTGATAAACTTCTTCAAACCTAGTAACTATTAAATCAGATTTATAATTATCCAATAAAAACATATTATCGGAAGCTATCTTTACCATAGATATATCGTGCAAATAACATGCAATAAACAATATATAATAATCGTATTGTTTAATTTCAATATAACTTAAAATTTTTAATATCTTTAAAATATTTTTTATTAAAGATATTGCGTGTTCCTGATTATGTAAAGTATAAAAATATAAATGTTTAGCTCCATTTTTCCAGACATCACATGTATATTTATGCACCAAAATCAAGTTATCTATATACTTAGGCTCAACAACATACCTTTTATATATCTCAAGTACTTCAAAAATAGTATAATCAATTTTAGATATATTTTCATTGGACTTAACTGACATATCCCATTTTAAAAATTGATCAGCATCACATAAATTATTTCTTAAATAAACTAATGCACGCAATTCTCCATACCTTATTTCTTTTTTATTATATGAATGAATAGAAATATCATCAGATATATCAACTTTAAAAATTTTCGAATATATTGCATTCAACATCATTCTTTTTAATCTATTTGAACTTTTTGCAACAATATTACATCTTATTAAGAATTGTTTTGGTAATATATCAAAACTTTCCATAATATTATCTTCTATTCCATTTAATCTAATTCCTTTAAACTCGTTATTACGAAGTTCTGTATCCAAATCAAAATATCTTATCATTTTTTGATTCACTAATCTTTTTAATGTCTCATATGGATCTGAAATATTTTCCATTTCATTATCTGATAAAAAATCATTATACCAATATTTTATATAAGAACAACAATATAAATCTTCACCATAAATTTCTTGTATAATATTTAATAAATATTTCTTTATTTGTATTAAATCTTCTTTTTTTGTCGTATATTTTATTAAAATAGAAACAGCAACATCCCATACATCATTTGAATAACAATCGAAAAAGTTTTTAATATTAATATTAGCATCACTTACTATTTTATAATCATTCTCTGTACTTTCTAAATCAGAATTTTTCTCAACTGTTTTATATAGCACATTAAATATTTCAGAATCTATTTCTTTTTTTGTTTTTATTCTAAGACGCATAACTCTATTTTTAAAAAATTTATAATATCTATTAAGTTTTTCAATATACGACTTTTGAGTACTATCTTTATTTGTTTCTTTATCGTTCTTTTTTATTTCATTATTTATAGCATATAAAAGTGCTTCTCCTCTACTTAATACCGATTTTTCTTCATCTTCGGAATACATTGCATAGATATCATGCCCCATATTTGAAGCTTCCCTACTAATATTTCTTAAATATATTTCACCATTAGCACAATTTTGAATATCTGTATAACTGCTTTTGCCATCCATATGTATTTTTATTTCATACATAGTATCATATTTTTTTGACATTATTTTATTATAATATTTTAATTTTTCTTTTTTTAAAAAATTGTCTTCTTTGGCAGAAAGTATATATTTTTTTGAAAAACTTCTTATTTCTTCGTTTATTTCTTCTAATTTATGTTTAAATAGCTCTTCAGTTGACAAATTACAATTTGTATACACATATGAGTCATCTACATAATATATTGCCTTTCCCTGAAAAACTTTTTCGATAATATTAGAAATTTGTATCATACATATATTGCCGAAAAAAAAGGATTGTGGTAATCCCTGTGCAATTCCTATAGTAATACAATTATATTGTAAATTATTATCATAATATAATTTTTTTGCTTCTAACGAGTTAAGATTAGTTACTTTATTTACAAGCAATTTGTAAACAATAATTTTTAGTACTCTAACATCCTCATCAGACAAAGTAACCGACTTATGTTCTAATAACATTTGATATATTATTAAAGGGTTAATGGATGGAAAAAAATTTTCTAAATCTAATTTCAACTCATACTTATATTCCCCAGATTTATAATATGTATTAAAATATTCTGTTGATTTTTGGGTATATTCTCTATATTGAATATTCCATTTTTTATATAATTCCTCAGGCTTTTCTGATATACAATTACCATAAAAATTATGAGGAATTAATCTACTATAATTAGATAATGTTAGTTTATCTTTTTTTGAATAATCATATATTAATGGATTAAGCACTGTTACCATTGCTATTAACTGTAATAATTCTGCACTGTGTACAGGTCTATATAAAGGTTTATCTTCATATTTTTTAGGTTTAAAATAAACTTGTGTTTTAAATAAGTAATCCTTGTCATCTAATATTTTTTTCACGATTTCTTTTACCGACTTTGTAGTTTCACATATTATATTTTCATTGAATGGATCATTTAAAGAATTAAGTAACTCTTTATCTTTCTTTCCCAACAATGATTTATTTAAAATATACGATTTAGCACTATATATAGATAAATATATATTTTCGTCACTTATTATATAATCATAAAGACTTATTTTATCCATTCACATATCCTCTTTTTCTCAAATACCCATTTACATCTTCTGATACTATTTTATCTAAATCATTTTCCTTATAACTATCATATTCCTTACAAAAAATATATTTTTGTATATCATTATCTTTTTTTAAAAAAAGCTTTATATTAACATGTATTTTATGATTTAAAATATTACTTTTATCTAATTTTATATAAAAACAATCCATATAATCATTATTTTCAATACAAACACCATAAAAAATATCATCTATATATATTTCACAATCAACACCCAACATTATTACTTTATAAAATATTCTTTTATAAATTTTATTTTTTTCAATTAACATATTACGTGTTTCTAAAAAGTCTGATGTATATTGATTTAAAAATGTTCCATTATACTTATATTCAGAATTAATATAAGCAATAAATTTAGAATAATGCTTAATATATCTAACAAATTCTTCTATGTTAATATTGTCATTTAGTATATTTTCAATAAATTCATTTAAAACTTCATCTTTCTTCATTCTTTCTCCTATTCTTTTCTTCTGTGTATTTTTTAAATAATATGTATTTAATATATTTTGTCAAATCATTTTTCCATTCAATATATTTTTTTACATTTTCGGCATCCAACTCTTTTCTAGAATTCAATCTATTTATAATATTATTTACATTATTTACATTTTCCTCTTTAACAACTCTTTCCTTAATGTATTCTATATCATATGCTTCAACATCTTCTAAAATTTTGTTGTCAAACTCAACATTATAACAATTTGTACTTACTATAGAAAGTTTATGAAATGGCAAAATAATTATTTCCCTTTCGTCATTACTTATATATTCATTTCCTAATAATTCAGACATATCTACAATTAAACTATTTTTTATATTTAGCTTAATTAAAATAGGCGCATTTTTATCAAAAAATTTTTCATTTTGATGCTCTTTACTACATGAAAAAAAAGAAGGATTATAACCTAACTGATTAACCAAATTTATAGTGCTCATCCTATCTATTCTGTATATACTTTCTGCATATTCATAAACATATGAAGCTAAATTTACTATACTATCATACATTCTTAGTACATCATTAATTTCATTAATTGGTGGTAAATACTTATCATCATTTTTGGTACGTTCATATTCATTAATCATATCTGGATATAAGAACATATTTGTTATTTTATTAAAAATAGTAGACTTTGTTTTATATAATGATAAATCATTTGATGAAATTAAATAACCATTTTCATCCCTATTTCTTATATCTCCTGTATACCATCTTAAATAATCTAATTTTTCCAATTTATTTCCTCCTATATGTATATTTATAAAACTATCCTAAGCGCACAATTTAGACATAAACGAACCATCCGATGTGCATTGAATTTTAAAAGACCGTGGTTAGCAGGATTTTTGTTTTTCTGATATAATCTGACATTTTGACCAACCATGGAAGAAAATCTTCCAAAAATGAGCGGTCAGTATTCTCCTTATGCGCCTGTATGGTATCTCTGTCAGCAGATATACAAAGTACTTATATATCTTTAAGTTATTGGCTTTGACTGTCGCTACTATGATGTATATTATCGATGAGGATGTCACTACATTGATTACGTCTATAATCTCACAATTCTTCTAACTTATACAAAATCCGCTAATTTCACGTTCCGATTGATATATCAAGTCTGCAATTTTTCTTTCTATACCAAAATCTATACTAATAAGCGCATATTGTGATGAATAGTGATTTTAATTTAACTTTGTCCTTCTTTGACACTACTTCAAGCAGATAACGTCTAAGATACGCCCAACATCCACCTTTAGTTGAATTATTAAGAATGTTATATTAATTAAAATCATCTGTATGTACATATCCATGATAATCTTTTAAAATAATAGCGCATAATATCTACATCTTGTTGGATAATATTGCACTACAGCATTGCAATTATACTTTTCACGTCAAACTCTGAAGCACTTTAATCTCGTCATCATAATTTTCTGAATAATGATAAATATATCAATTTCAATAAACATTTTCATCTACTTACACATCATACTAATAATTCATACTATTATAAATATTATCATCATAAATATACGATATTATTTTTGCTATAATAATTGAAATTATAGCAACTTTATTATTATATTTATCAATTACTGTATATTACGCATCATATGTAATAATTTATCTATATAATTGCATGTAATTGAATCGGCTTCATTAAACTCATATCATTATACTCTAGATATAATCACTTCTTATTATGTAACCTCTGAATCATTTATGTACTTTGTATGTAAACCAACAAATATTGAAAAATAATATTTTTAAATTGCATAAATTTTTCATAACAATTAATCATTTATTTCTAAACTCAAAACAATTGCTGAATGATCAGTAAGACCATTTTTACGTGTATCGTGAATGTAATAACAATCTATTAATTTATCTTTTAAATCTGATGAAATAAAACAATAATCATATCTATATCCATTATTTGTTCTACCAACCCAACTATATTCATTTTTATCAGGATGGCAAAATTTGTATGCATCAATAAATTCATTATTCAAAATTTCATCATAAAAATTATATTCCCAATTAAAAAATGTGGAATAATGTGGATTATGATTTTTTTCTAATATATTTAAATCTCCCATAATAACTTTAGTTTCTTTTTTTGAATTTGTCATATATTTTTCAAATTCATTAATAAAAAATTTTTTTCTTTCAATTTTTTTTTCACTTCTATCTCTGGAAGGTACATATAAACCAACTAAATCAATAACATAATCTTTTATAGATATACTTATTTCTAATTGTCTTGAATAAAAGATATCATTTTTGTTAAAATAATTTGATTCTTTTAAAATTTTATACTTGCTTATTATCATTACCCCCAAATCTCCTGTTTGAGATTTTGGAAAACTTACACCAAAATTTAATGATGAATTCATGGTAAATAAATCATATCCAAATTGTAGAAAAAACTCTTCTATGTATATACAACCTTTACTATTCTTGGTTTCTGTTAAAATAAATACATCTTCCTTCCTTTTTAACAACCACTCACATTGTTTTTTTGCTCGTTCTATTGAAGGATTTCCAATATTTAATGATAAAAAACTTAACTTCTTATTCATTTTTTTCTCTCAACTTTACTATCATTCTTTCAATAATATTTATATTACCATACAAGTCTTTCTGTGTATTATTGTTAAGCAGTACAATATTAAAACCTTTATTTTTTAAAAATGTAGCTGCCTCTACATACCCTTCTATCTCTTCATATCTTGTTATTTTACTTTCAAAGTATGATAATTTTTCTCTCTCATTTAATCTATCTTCTAAATTTTTTTCTTCACTCAATAATATTATACTCAAATCTGGAATCCTAAATTTACAATTTAATCTCCAAATATCTTCAATAGTAACACCATCATATTTTTGTAATACCAAACTGGATTCTATATATCTATCACTTATAACTATATCATTAGTATTTAATGCTGGTTCAATATATTTTTCTAAATGATAGCACCTATCTACTGCTATTAAATATGCATATGTCATTCCATGTAAACAATTTTCATTTTTTTTTACATAATTACCAAATTCTGAATTAGATGGTTCCTTAGTTGTAAATACTAAATAATCGTCAGATAAATTTTCTTTTAATTTTTTTATAAATGAAGTTTTTCCAACTCCATTTGGACCTTCAATTGTAATAAATATTGCCATAATAACTCCTATTGCATATACAGCGGACATAAATCTATATCTTCTTTTGACAATTCATATCCATGCGATATTCTAGCTGCATAACATCCTTTTTTACAATTATAGTTCTTACATTTTGAACAAACATTATTATAATTTATGGGAAATTTATATTTTTTCAAACTGGTTTTCCAATCAAAATCTTTTGAAAAAATGTTACCTAATATAAATTTCTGCTCACTATATAAACTACCATCATCTTTTGATGCAAAAACTAAATATGGGCAATATGCTATGTCTCCATTTGTAAAAATATACATAATTTTTCCTGCAACACATTCACCTAAAGGTTTCTTTTCTATATTTGGAAATCTTATATAAACCATTTCCATATTATTATCATTAAAATTTTGAGTAGCTTTTCTTAATCTATTCATTTGTTCACTATTAAATGCTAAATTCTGTGTCTTTTCTCCTCTTCCAAATTGTGATAATGGATTCATTAACACATATCTAGCATGGCATTTCTTTGCAAAATCACACAAATTGATATATTCTTCAACTGATGAATATATATTAGGCGTTACCAATATTCCATTTAACATGCCTCTTTCGCCTAATAGTTTTATATTTCTTATAATATCATCATATACTTCTGGATTCTCATTTCCTCTGAATTTCCCATGTGATTTGGGTGAAAATCCATCTAAACTAACATTAAAATGTAAGTTATTACAATCTATAAAATGATTTAAAAAATCTTCGGTTATTAATGTCGCATTTGTACAGATACAGACTGAAATATTATTTGAAATTAACAACTCTACTACATCTAACAATCTTTTATACATAAATGGCTCTCCACCTGTTAATGTTACTTTCGTAACATTATTATTCAATAACTGAGGAATAATTATATCTCTTATGTCATTGTATTGCATTTCTTCTCCATTACAATTTGCCGATACAAAACAATGTTCACAATGCAAATTGCATTTTTCTGTTAATTGAAGTAAGCATTTTTTTTGTGGATATTTTGCAACTGTCCTAAAATAACAAGCTGCACAAAAATTTTCATTATATATTTTTTTACCATTCATTTTATTTCCCTCACTCTTAATAATAAATCAAAATTAAATCTATATATATTGTATTGCATTTATTAACATAATACAATATATCATTTAACATTCACTTCTCCAAGTTGCAATTTACTATTAACTCACATAAAATCCATGTTACTGCTCGACCCCAATTTCGGTATCACAAACTCTCTTTCTGATCCGATATAAATGGTACTTTCCAGACCTTTTCTCTACATAATCTCACTCAACCTACTCATCCTGATTCCAGCATCTATAATCTTGCATCTTTCCTCTTTTGACACCGCACCATTCTCCTCATTAACTATCTCCTGACAATGATTATAAATATCATCCTTATAGTCAGCAAAATCCTTTATAGGGTAAACTGGTATTCCTTGCCTGATGTAAATAAAAAATTGTACCACAAGATAATCCCATCACCTTGCAGTACAATTTCTAACACAACACTATACTATATATTATTCATTCAATATCAAAGAATATTATCCTACTCTTCGTCCCCATTTTTTTTATCTTTTAAAAATTCTCCATAACTTGCCACCTTAATCAGTGAAAAAATCATTATTATACATATAACAACTATTATAGTAATTATTACCTCAATCATCAGTATAGTATTCCTTATCTTTATATTTTATTCCACTGTCACCGATTTAGCCAAATTCCTAGGCTTATCAACATCAAGTCCCTTTGCTACACTCACATAATATCCGAGTAACTGTAATGGTACTACTGCCAATGATGCCGCAAAATGTTCATCTATCTTAGGAATATATGTAGTAAAATCAACTGTGTCTTCTACCTCATACTTTCCATATGTAGTAAGTCCACACAGGTATGCCCCACGGCTCTTGCACTCTACCATGTTGCTTATTGTTTTCTCGTAAAGTTCACTCTGTGTAAGCACACCTATAACTAGAAGATTATCTTCAATAAGACTTATAGTTCCATGCTTAAGTTCGCCTGCTGCATATGCCTCTGAGTGGATATATGATATTTCCTTAAGTTTAAGGCTTCCCTCCAGGCTTACTGCATAGTCGATTCCACGACCTATAAAGAATATATCCTTTGAATTAGCTACTTTCGCCGCAAACCACTGAATTCTTTCTTTATCCTCAAGTATCTTTTCTATCTTTTCAGGTATAGTTTCAAGCTCTGATATGAAGCTTTCATACTCAGATAATTCCACCTGACCTCTCACATAAGCAAACTGAAGTGCAAGACAGTAGGCTGCTATAAGCTGTGTACTGTAAGCCTTAGTTGTGGCAACCGCTATCTCCGGACCAGCAAGAGTGTAAAACACATTATCAGCCTCTCTTGCTATCGAACTTCCGACAACATTTACTATACCAAGTGTCTTAAGTCCCTTATCCTTTGCAAGTCTTAACGCTGCAAGGCTGTCTGCTGTTTCACCCGACTGGCTTATAACTATGACAAGTCCATCCGGGTCAAGAAGCGGCTTTCTATATCTGAATTCTGATGCAAGTTCAACACGTACAGGAATCTTTGCAAGATCTTCCATAACATACTGTGCAACAACACCCACATGGTAAGCAGAACCACATGCCACTATGTATATCTGAGATATCTTCTTTATCTCATCATCCGTAAGTTCTACTGCTGATAAATCAAGCTTTCCATCCTTAAGGACTGAATTAAGTGTATCCTTAACTGCCTTTGGCTGCTCATGGATTTCCTTCATCATAAAATGCTCATAACCTCCCTTTTCAGCAGCCTTCGCATCCCATTTTATCTCCACAAGTTCCTTCTCTATCTCATCACCATCAAGGTTATAAAATGTGATATGGCCATCAGCCAGACGTCCTATCTCCATATTTCCGATATAATAAACATTTCTTGTATAATTAAGTATAGCAGGAACATCAGATGCCACATAACAGTCACCATCGTTTACTCCAAGAATCATAGGGCTGTCCTTACGGGCAACGTAGATTTCTCCTGGATATTCCTTAAACATAATGGCAAATGCATATGAACCACGGATACGCACCATAGCATGGTTAATCGCATCAACCGGTGTATGCTCATATTTTTTATAATAATAATCTATAAGCTTAACAGCCACTTCTGTATCAGTTGATGAGTAGAAGCTGTAACCATTTCTTGTAAGCTTATCTCTTAGCTCCTGATAATTTTCTATAATACCATTGTGTACACCAACAACATTGTAATCATCTGAAATGTGTGGGTGTGCATTAGTTTCTGATGGCTCTCCATGAGTTGCCCATCTTGTATGGCCAATACCACATGTTCCAATCACAGACTGGCCATCGTTAGTCTTTTCTGCTAATACCTTTAATCTTCCTTTTGCTTTAACAACCTGTACCGGTGAATCGCCATCCCTTACTGCTATACCAGCTGAATCGTAGCCACGATATTCAAGCTTGGCTAAACCGTTTAACAGGATTGGAGCTGACTGGGAAAAACCGGTGTAGCCAACTATTCCGCACATATTTCTTTTCTCCTTTGATATTAATATTTCTAATTTTTCATATTTAGTCTTAAAATATTTACTGAACAATTTTTATAATAAAATCATCTATCATATAAATATACATCAGAGGATAGATAATTTGACTATTATTTTAAATTGTAAAATATTTGCAATGCTAATAAACAAAATATAATATTCAGTCAAAAAATATCCACCATGTAATTTTCTAACCATTTTATGACATAACCTTAAATACTCCTGATTAAATATTTTGTAAATTACGACCTATTCTTTAATAATTATTAACTAATTGTAAATACCCTAATCCTTATATGAGTAATGCTATTTATCAATAACCCTAACTTTATAAAACATACTTCTTCAATGGTTTTATATTATACATAAACCAAGAAGTAATAAACGAACAAATAACAAAAAATATCCAAAATAACACAATTGCAAATGGATAGAGTTTTCCTACACTTAACGGAGTGATTTTTGTAAATTTATACGTAAAATTAATAAAAACAGGATGTATTAAATATACGCCAAAACAAAGACGATCTAATTTCCATAAATGATTTATATTTTTGATTGAACAACCTTTCAATAATAAAAAAATTAAAGCAGCTATTACCGCAATTAAAGGACTGTTATAGCCTAATAAAATACCTGAATATAAAAAGTAATATTTATTAATAAGACCTACAAATACACATAAAACTATAAGAATTCCTAAACACATTTTTTTGTATTGTACTAATATTTGTTTTTCACCATATAGATACTCACCTAACAATACATAAAAAACTGTATATGACTGAATTGGAATTTCAAACGCTATATCTACACTGAATAAGCTTTTAAAAACAGGTAGTATAAAATTAAACAGAAATAAAACAACAAGTATAACTCTAACATCTTTTCTTTCTACTTTATCAACAAATGTTTTAAGTAACGGAATAACTAAGTAAATTCCAATAAGTGAATATAAATACCATAAATGGCTCCAACTATTTCCAGTACATACATCTGAAATTGCTTTTATAAAAATTTTAATATTAATTTGTTTCTTATTAAATATACTTTCTATCATTGAAAATGGGATACCAAAAATAAAAAGTGCAAATACAATTCTTTTAGTATATTTTGCTATACAATCTTTGTACGAAATCACTTTTTCTTTATTTAACAATAATGCACCTGTTATCATCAAAAAGACTGGAACTGACCAATTCATAAGATAAACTCCAAGCGAAAAATAAACTCTTTGGTTATCAGAAAGGACATATTTATCTGAATTATTTGAAATTGTATTACATGTGTGCAAAAAAATCACTGCTATTGTAGCGATTATTCTCATTATAGAAATATCTTGTTTACGAATCTTTAACAATGTATGATTCATTATTTAATATAATCCTCCTTTATAACCTAGAATTCAACGCATAACTAAAATCATTCTATAAAAGTATATTAACTATTAATTAATATAATTCTTTCAATATTAGTCATTGTATTTAGTAACTTCTTTTGTTATCTGTACCTTTTTTCTCCTGCTTTTATCATTATAACCAACTATATTGAATTACTAAAAAATTATACATATGAAATAATTGTTTCATTTCATAGTTTATTACTTTTTATATTTTTTCATAACTTTAAACATTGTTGAAATACTATCCCACAAATGATCGAACTAACAACATTTTATTATACATTCAATACAAGTGACAAATCGTTGTACAAACTAATATTTTCTGATTTATGTATAAAAATTTCAAACAGACTATTTTATTAATTCTATTGTTTGCAAATATATAAATCCTATTCTTAATAATAGACATCCCTGTTTTTACTTTTTATTACTTTATTTTTAATTTCTTTAAATAATAAATACAACCATCCTATTTTCAATTTAAAAATAATTAATACTATTTTCCCTTTCGTGGTTTGATTTTTGACTTCTGAAACTCTAATTGCTTCGTCAAATGGATGCATATTTAATTCGTGCTGAAATCTATATAATTTATTCATTAAAGGCATATCAACATCTAAATACGTTTTATTTAGAAGCTCAAAAATTAAATCATAAATTCTACAATAAAAAGCCCAATAATAATCTTTTTCTTTATTATTATCATTTAAAAAGCCAAGTACTTTGTCCGAAAAAATATAAATATCTTTATATCCTGTTAATATAGGTGAATGACATGCAGAATTTTTTCTCATCCTATAATGATATGCACATTTATCTATATATGAAACCATTTTGCACTCATTGAACAATTGTAAATAGAAATAACTATCTTCACCTATTTTGATATTTTTATCAAAATAAATGTCAGTATTCATTAAAAAATCTCTATTTATAAATTTATCAACTGCATTACAAATAACAGCTGATCCATAGAATGTTTTCATAGAATTAAACTCTCTTACAAACACCATCCTCTGTATGGCATTTAAATCATTTTTATTTCTAAATGTTTTATCTGTACTAAATGCTCTTATTTCCTCTCTTTTCTTACCTTTATATTCAATATACTGACCATATATGATAATGTCACTTTCTAAAGTTACAGCTTTTTCTATAATTTCATCCATTACTGAGGAATCAATCCAATCATCTGCATCCACAAATGTAATAAATTTGCCTTTAGACAATTTTATACCATAATTTCTTGCTTCTGAAACACCTTCATTTAATTTATGCACGGAAACTACCCTGCTGTCTTTTTCCATATATTCGTCACAGATTTCACCACATTTATCAGGTGAACCATCATCTATTAGTATAAGCTCCATTTTCTGGTATTTTATTTTTAAAATACTTTCAATACACATTCTTAAATAATCTTCTTCAACTTTATAAACAGGTACTATAAATGATATATCAATCATTATTCTTCTCCTAGCTTTAATGTAAACTTTAATATTTACAAATAATATTCAAACACAATAATTTATTAAACCTAAAACATTTAAAAAGATTTTTTTCAAAGAAAAATAACATACATAATTTTATATCATTTAATTGTTTATTCTAAAAATACTCTTTATTTTTCTATTAATTCTATCTTTATATGTAATATTCAAGCATCTAGTCAAGCTTTCAAAATCAGCTTTTTGGTTTAATAGTTCAAAAAACTTCTTTCTATTTACATGCGCTTCGCATGCTTTTCGCCCTCCCGAATCAGGAGGTAAAATATAATCTATATCGCACTCACTATATTTTAAATCTGCCTTTATTCCATTTAATAATTGATTTCCCTTATCTGTTCTAGTAATAATCACAGAAGTTCCTTTATCATCAAAAAAATCTGGCACTGTATGTTCAACACCCCAACAATCACCAATTGTAATATCTGAATTTCTTTCTAATTTATTATATCTACACTGATAACATGATGGTCTTAAACAAATATTATTAAGAAACAGTCTCATATATGGATCTTTATTAAAAATTGTTCTATATATTTTTCCATTTTCAAACTTTATTTCAACAGAATAATTAACCCAACCATTTTTTTTATCTCTAAAATACACATTATCTATTTTAGAGTTATATTTTTTTTCCATTTCACAAAAATACTGTGCTAAAAGCTTAGGCGTAGGAACCCCATGACACAATACATCCACCGTATATAATCCTTCATAATCTTTATTTAAATAATTTCTTAAACCAGCTATTTGACAAGATGTCCCTGAATATAGAACCTTAATATTATTTTTTAGATAACTTTCAGCCTGCTTATATGTATTTTTAACATCACTTTGAACATATTTACTTCCTCGTAACTTATATAAATCCTTTTTTTCTCTTATAACTTTATGTACAACTTTTAGATTTCTATCAAATGCTGCGCCTATAACTATGCCGTCTTTTTTTAAAATATACTCAGCCAATAATGAAAAAATTCCACCAGATGAACTTTCTTCTCTTATCTTATCATCGTTACTTAAAGCAACATACCCTTTTAAATCACATGCAACTGATTTACTATTTATGCTAGGACATACATTTTCACATATACCGCAATTTACACACTTTTCTTTATTTACAACAGGATATAAAAAACCTTCATTATCTTGTAACATTTCTATACATTTCAACTTACAACTTTGAGCACAAGCACTACATCCACAGCACTCTTCTTTTTTTATATCAATCATATTTTTTTATTAACCTTTTTCGAATATTCCTTATCATATTTTTTTCTTCAATATTCATGCTAAACAACCATACATTTGCTATATATACAATTGTATATACTAATATGCAAATAATAAAATTAAATACATTACTTATATTTAAATAATGATTCATGATAATTCCAATTATTATTGGCATTATGAATCCCTTCGTAATACTGATTATATTTTTCCAAAATAAAGGAATATTCAAACCAATTACATTGTAATAAAACAAATTCATAATTAAGCCATTAGCAATTATTAAACTTATACCTGTTCCTACTGCCGAACCAACTGCTCCATATTTTTTTGCTAATGGAATGCTTATAAATATATTTATAATTGCCA
>ULWU01052442.1_pt1 | contig 21077 bp, 18 predicted proteins | sample 1960661 | NCBI WGS metagenome assembly ULWU01 (sample SAMEA4835821, study PRJEB28245) | human gut metagenome | biome: gut microbiome; material: fecal sample | place: Denmark | collected 2008
CATTAACTTCTTAAAATGTATAAATAACAGGATAGTTTGGGTTAAGTAATATCAGAAACACTTTTCCGAAAAGGGAGAAATTTAATAACATAGAAACAGACAATTAAGAAACAAAAACAATGGCAGACGCTAAAACAGAAAAACAGAAAGTACAGGAAATAACGGAGAAGCTAGAGCAGGGTATCAAGGAACTTTTTGAAAGCGAGAAGTACAAGATTTATCTGAATACCATGTCAAAATTTCATAATTACAGCTTTAACAATACAATGTTAATTGCAATGCAAAAGCCTGACGCTACGTTAGTGGTCGGATTCAAGGAATATACTTTGCCGAATAAACAGGGGGGACGATAATGCAGGATGTTATGAATGTTAATCAGAAAGAATATAAAATTGTGAAGTTATTAGGACATGGAAAAGGTGGTTATTCCTATTTGGCAGAACGGGAAGGTAAATTTTATGTGTTAAAACAGATACACCATGAGCCATGTGAATATTACTCATTTGGCAATAAAATCGAAGCAGAACAAAATGATTATAACAGACTGTTGCAGACAGGAATCAGAATTCCAAGAATGTTAGACATTGATGTAGCAAATGAAAGAATATTAAAAGAGTATATTGACTATGAATGTAACAATTACATGGATGAATGGAATTTTGAAAATTGGGGGATTAAGTACTGGTCTAAGACAACGGAATTTATTGATTATATGGAGCAGCATTAGTTATGTAACTCAAGATTTTGTTCAATCCAAATCTCTTATAATCCTCAAAACTTGTTGATTTTACACGAAAAAAACTATACTATAGATAGTACCTATTATTAGAGTCAGAGCGTAGAGCAGAAAAAGATACGAGGAAGTAATGATGAGAACAGAAGATAAAACAAGAATGACAGAGGGAAGCATTTCCAGAAAAATTATTTTATTTGCGATTCCGCTGTTTCTTGGAAATTTGTTTCAGCAATTGTATAACACGGCAGATTCACTGATCGTAGGAAATTATCTCGGCAGCAATGCGTTGGCGGCAGTCAGCTCATCCGGGAATCTGATTTTTCTGATGGTTGGATTTATCAATGGCATCGCAATGGGTGCAGGTGTTGTAATTGCCAGATATTATGGAGCGAAAGACAAGGAAAATCTGGAGAAATCAATCCACACAACGGTTGCGTTTGGAATTGCAGCAGGAATTGCATTGACAGTGATCGGCATGCTTTTAGCACCGAAGATCCTGGTGTTGATGGGAACACCCGCAGAGGTGCTTCCGGAATCTATCACCTATTTCCGCACTTATTTTGCAGGCTCTATCGGAGTGATCATGTACAATATTTTTGTAGGGATTTTGCAGTCGGTTGGAGACAGCAGACATCCGCTGATTTATCTGATCATTTCTTCCTGTATCAATGTGGTGCTGGATATTTTCTTTATTTCAGGATTGGGGATGGGAGTCGGTGCAGCCGCTTTGGCAACAGCGATTTCCCAATTTGTAAGTGCATTCTTATGTCTGATCCATCTTCTGAGAGCAAAAGAAGAATATAGGCTTCAGTTAAATAAAATCCGTTTTGACAGCCAGATGCTGTGGCAGATCATACAAAACGGTGTGCCGTCCGGTTTTCAGAATTCTGTGATCGCCATTGCGAATGTTTTTGTGCAGACAAATATCAATGCATTTGGGAAAATGGCGATGGCGGGATGTGGATCTTATTCCAAAATCGAAGGATTTGCGTTTCTGCCGGTGACCTGTTTTACGATGGCGCTGACCACTTTTGTCAGCCAGAACCTTGGTGCAAAGCAGTATGACCGTGCAAAAAAAGGAGCGAGATTTGGCGTTCTCTGTTCGATTATCATTGCAGAATTGATCGGAGTTGTGATTTATACAGCCGCACCGGTGCTTATTGCAGCCTTTAACAGTGAACCGGATGTAGTACATTATGGAGTTATGCAGTCGAGAACCATTGCATTGTTCTATTTTCTGCTGGCTTTTTCCCACTGCATCGCTGCGGTGCTTCGTGGTTCGGGAAATGCATCGGTTCCGATGATCGTCATGCTGTGTGTATGGTGTCTGTTCCGTGTAAGCTATATCACGGTTACGGTTCATTTTATCCCGGACATCCGCGTGATCTTCTGGGCGTATCCATTGACCTGGAGTATTAGTTCAGTCATTTTCCTTGCTTTATTTTTGCGTGGAAAATGGGTGTATGGGTTTGAAAAGAGAAAATAAGCAGCTTCTGTTCACTCAGCACCTGAACACCATGCTGTTCAGGTGCGTATGAACGTGATGTGGGTGTGAGCAGCCCCCTTTTGCGAAGCAAAACTTTATATGGGGCTGCGAAGTTACAGTTCGCAGGGTGACCTGTGAACTGTAACAATAAGCAGCATATCCGGCACATTGGGAAATGCTTGACAATTTCAGCTTTACGTCTAAAATATATCGTATGAATTTGAATGAGACTGATGCATAAAAGAAATGTATCAGTCTTATCTTATGCAGAGGAGAACCGGAATTTATGAAAAAAAGTGGAACCATGAAAAAAATGCTCACCTATTATAAACCTTACATGCGTGTGTTCTGGACAGACATGTTTTTTGCAACGCTCTCTGCGGCGGTTGCCCTGATCATTCCGCTGGTCGTGCGGGATGTGACCTACAATCTTGTGTACCGTGAGCCGGCAGAAATTTTGCATCAGGCAGCTTACATTGCCATTGGACTGTTTGCGCTGGTGGCGGTTGACTGTTACAGCAAATTCTACATTTGTAATTACGGACATGTGATGGGAGCGAAAATCGAGTATGACATGCGTGCGGAAATTTTCGCACATTACCAGAAACTGTCCTTTTCCTTTTATGATGACCAGAAAGTCGGACAGCTGATGAGCCGTATCACAACCGATCTTTTTGATATCAGCGAACTGATGCATCATGGACCTGAGAACATCATTCTGTCCGTGATCAAAATTGCCGGAGCACTGATCATTCTTGTGAACATCAACCCAATGCTCGCAGTTGCAGCCTTTGCAATTCTGCCGTTCATGCTGATCTATGCATTTGTCCTGAATAAAAAAATGCGTCTCGCATTCAAACAGAACCGTGTAAAAATCGCAGACATCAATGCGCAGATCGAGGATAACTTATCCGGTATCCGGGTGGTAAAATCTTTTGCCAATGAAGAGATTGAAAACCGTAAATTCAAACAAGGCAATGACGGTTTCCTTGCAGCCAAGAAAAACAGCTATTTTTACATGGGAAGTTATCAGGCAGGGCTTGGAGCGTTTACGACACTCATTCAGGTCAGTGTGATCCTGACAGGTACGGTGCTGATCGCAAAAGGCAGTGTGGATGTCAGCGACCTTGTCACATTTATGCTCTATATCAGTGTGTTTACGGATCCGGTCCGCACCCTCATTGATTTCACAGAGCAGTTTCAGAATGGTTATACCGGGTTTGAACGTTTTCAGGAGATCCTCGCCATTCATCCGGATATCGAGGACAAAAAAGATGCAGTGGAACTTAAGGATGTAAAGGGAGATATTACTTTTGAAAATGTTTCATTCCAGTATGAGGAAAACACGGAAAAAGTGTTGAATCATATCAGTTTAAATGTTCCGGCGGGGGCTTACATGGCATTAGTCGGTTCCTCCGGCGCAGGAAAAAGTACGCTCTGTTCCCTCATTCCACGTTTCTATGACGTGACGGGCGGCGCAGTAAAAATCGATGGAAAAGATGTCCGTGATCTCACCTTAAAGAGTCTGCGCGACCACATCGGCATTGTGCAGCAGGATGTGTATCTTTTTGTTGGAACTGTTTTTGATAATATCCGTTACGGAAAACCGGATGCGACAAGAGAGGAAGTCATCGAGGCAGCAAAAAACGCCAATGCGCATGAGTTTATCATGTCACTTCCAAACGGTTATGATACGGACATCGGACAGCGCGGGATCAAGCTTTCCGGCGGACAGAAGCAGCGATTGTCCATCGCAAGGGTTTTCCTTAAAAATCCACCGATCCTTATTTTTGATGAGGCAACCTCCGCACTTGACAATGAGAGTGAAAAAGTAGTACAGGATTCATTGGAGAAGCTTGCAAAAAACCGTACCACATTTGTAATTGCACACAGGCTTTCCACCATCAAAAACGCAGAGAAGATCATTGTTTTATCTGAGGATGGTATCGAAGAATCAGGAACACATGAAGAACTGATAGCCAGGAAGGGAACTTACGAAAAGCTTTACAATATGCAGTTCCACAAATAAAATGAAAGCAGCAGAAAAAGAGGAGAATTGATATGCCGGAACGTATCCGTAAAAAAAAGAAAATGTCATCGTTTGAGATGATCGCATTTGGATTTGCAGGTGTGATATTACTTGGAGCAATTATTTTAATGCTTCCGATCTCATCTTCTGCCGGAGTTGTGACACCGTTTGATAAGACTTTATTTACTGCGACATCAGCTGTCTGCGTGACAGGACTTGTGGTCGTGGATACAGGAAGCTACTGGTCGGCGTTTGGCCAGGCAGTGATCTTACTTCTGATCCAGACCGGTGGATTGGGAGTCATCACTGTGGTTGCATCTTTTTCAATGGTATCGGGGAGAAAGATCTCGTTAATGCAGCGGAGCACGATGCAGGATGCAATTTCAGCACCGAAGGTAGGTGGAATTGTCCGGCTTACGAAATTTATTCTACAGGGAACATTTCTGATCGAATTGGTCGGTGCCATTCTCATGCTTCCTGTATTTTGCAGGGATTATGGATGGAAAGGAATCTGGATGTCAGTCTTCCATTCGGTATCGGCTTTTTGCAATGCAGGTTTTGACATACTTGGAACGACGGAACAGACATTTCCATCTCTGACAGGATATATTGCCAATCCATTGATCAATCTTGTGATCATGCTTTTGATCGTGATCGGTGGCATCGGATTTCTGACATGGGATGATTTTTGCACAAACAAATGGAACTTGAAACGTTACCGTCTGCAGAGTAAGATTATCCTCGTTACCACCGCTGTTTTGATCTTACTACCGGCTGTTTTTTTCTTTCTGATTGATTTTACCGGATTTTCTGTAGGAAAAAGAATACTGGCATCTCTTTTCCAGTCGGTAACTCTTCGGACGGCAGGTTTTAATACGGCAGATCTTGGAGCAATGAGTGATTCTTCCAAAGCAATCATGATTTTGATGATGCTGATCGGTGGATCTCCCGGATCGACGGCGGGAGGTATGAAGACAACAACGATCGCAGTGTTGATACTGAATGCGTTTGCGACATTCGGAAGAGAACCGGAGACAGAGGTTTTTGGAAGAAGATTCGATAATACAGTGGTAAAAAATGCGGCAACGATCGCTATTTTGTATTTCTTCCTGTTTTTCGCAGGAGGAATCGCAATCAGTCAGATAGAACATGTTGCATTGTCGGATTGCCTTTTTGAAACAGCATCTGCAGTGGGCACGGCAGGACTTACATTAGGGATCACAACGGAGCTTGGACTGGTATCACATCTGATATTGGTTGTTTTGATGTATCTTGGAAGAGTTGGCGGACTGACACTTATATATGCTGCAATTTCAGTAAAAATCCAGAGCGGGGCAAAAAGACCGCTTGATAAAATAACTGTTGGATAAAGGAGAAAATTATAATGAAAAATATTTTGCTTATCGGACTCGGAAGATTTGGAAAGCATGTTGCATACCAGTTGAATGAGCTTGGACATGAAGTGATGGCTGTGGATGAGAATGAAAATCTTGTCAATGAAATTCTTCCGTATGTTACAGACGCACAGATCGGTGACAGTACCAATGAGAATTTTCTGGAGTCGCTTGGAATCAAAAATTATGATATTTGTTTTGTGACGATCGGAGGCAATTTCCAGAATTCCCTGGAGACAACTTCTCTTTTGAAAGAACTTGGCGCTAAAATGGTCATATCGCGTGCAGAGCGGGATGTACAGGCAAAGTTCCTGCTTCGCAACGGAGCAGACGAGGTCATTTATCCGGAAAAACAGATCGCCAACTGGGCAGCGATCCGCTATACGGCAGATCATATCCATGATTATATCGAAGTGGATGATTCACATGCTATTTTTGAGGTGGAGGTGCCGGGAGACTGGATTGGAAAAACGATCGGTGAACTGGATATCCGTAAAAAGTACAGCATCAGTATTCTGGCGATCAAAACAGACGGAAAGATGAATATGGCGATTGGCCCGGATATGGAATTAAGCAGTGAAGATACCCTTTTGGTTCTCGGTACATACAGGGATATGCAGAAGTGTTTTCGGATATAATGGATAAAAATAAACAGGGTATAAAATAATTATTAAAAATTGCACAAAATTTGCATTTTGTAAAATAATCGAGTAAAATAGGAATGTTCGGGCAGAAAGTGTGATCCGGACAGACAAAGATAATACAATGTAACCATGATAATCTGCATTCTGCATATTATCAAGACATAAAAAGGAGTGGATTTATTATGACAAAAATTGATATTATTTCCGGTTTCTTAGGAGCAGGAAAAACCACATTTATTAAAAAAATGATCGATGAGGTATTTAAGGGCGAGAAGATCGTTCTGATCGAGAATGAGTTCGGTGAAGTCGGAATCGACGGCGGTTTCTTAAAAGATGCAGGAATCCAGATCACCGAGATGAATTCCGGCTGTATCTGCTGCTCATTAGTAGGTGATTTCGGAAAGAATCTTCACGAAGTGATTGACAAATATCATCCGGATCGCATTCTGATCGAGCCATCCGGTGTCGGTAAGTTATCCGATGTTATGAAGTCTGTGATCGATATCGAGAAAGAGGAAGACGTTAAATTAAACGGACTCGTAACTGTCGTAAATGCTTTAAAAGCAAGCAAACAGATGAAAGCATTCGGTGAATTTTTTAATAATCAGATTGAATATGCTACAGTTGTTGTACTGAGCAGAAGCCAGAATGCAACACCTGAGCAGTTAGAACTTTGTGTAAAACAGATCCAGACATTGAATCCAAAGGCTGCAATCATCACAACAGCATGGGATGCAATCAAAGGCGAGCAGATCTTAAAAGTGATCGAGGGAGCAGATTCTCTTGAGATGAAACTGATGGCTGAGCAGCATGCCAAAGAAGAGGCAGAGGAGCATGAGCATGAACATCACCATCATGACCACGATCATGAAGACCACGATCATGAGCATGATCACGAACATCATCATGAACATGACGAGAACTGCACCTGCGGATGCCACGATCACGAAGAACATGAGCATGATCACGGCCACGACCATGAACACCATCACGATCATGAAGACCACGACCACGACCATGAGCACCATCATGAACATGACGAAAACTGCACCTGCGGATGCCATGACCATGAGCATCATCATCACCATCATGCAGATGAAGTGTTTACAAGCTGGGGAAAAGAGACGCCTCACAAATTCACGAAGGAAAAGATCGAGGATGTATTAAAGACTCTCTGCGAAACAGATGATTACGGAACAATCCTCCGTGCCAAGGGAATGGTAGAAGATGAGAATGGCACATGGATTTATTTTGACATGGTTCCGGGTGAATATGAGCTTCGTGACGGCGAGCCTGACTATACAGGAAGACTTTGTGTGATCGGCTGCAACATTGACGAACACAGATTAGAAGAGTTATTCGGAATTTAATAAGGGAGAATATATATGAACGAAATACCAGTATATTTATTTACCGGTTTTATGGACAGTGGAAAGACCTCCCTCATCAAAGACACCTTATTTGAGCAGGGTTTTGCAAAAGAGGGAAAAAGCCTTGTCATCTGCTGTGAAGACGGCGATGCAGAGTTTACGGATGAAGAACTTGAAAAAAATAATGTAAAACTTGTCATGGTAGACAGTGAGGCAGATTTTACAGAGGACTTTTTGAAAAAAGTAAATACCGAGTACCAGCCGGAGCAGGTATTCTTAGAGTACAACGGAACCTGGCAGATGGGAACACTCATGGATATGGAACTTCCAAAGTACTGGATGATCGTACAGCAGCTTGCCACGGTAGATGCAACGACTTTCGATATGTATCTTGCAAATATGCGTACAATGATCATGGAACAGCTTTTTTCCGCAGATGTCGTGATCTTCAATCGCTGTGATGACAGTACAGACAAAGGAAAATACCGCAGAAATGTCAAGGCATTAAACCGGAAAGCACAGCTTGTCTATGAGCGTGCGGACGGAACACTTGACGAGAGACCGGAGGAGTTACCGTTTGACATTACTGCGGATGAGATTGAAATTTCCGATGCAGATTATGCGATCTGGTATATGGATTGTCAGGACAATCCGAAAAAGTATGAGGGTAAGAAAGTTTCTTTCTTAGCACTTGTATACAATCCGGACAAACTGAAAAAAGGAATTATGGTTCCGGGACGTTTTGCAATGACCTGCTGTGTGGAGGATGTTACCTTCATCGGCTTCAAAACGAAATACGACAGGGAGGATGAAATTCCGCACAAATCCTGGATCAATATCACAGCAGAAGTACACGTAGAATTCGCAAAAGAGTACAAGGGAAAAGGTCCTGTATTGTATCCAATTTCCATAACTCCAGCCGAGAAGCCGGAAGATGAACTCGTATACTTCTCATAAAAATAAAAAAAGGTGTTGACAAAGATACGTTAATGTATTAAAGTAACACCATAAAGAAAAACCGTTGAGAAAGAGTAGTAAGTAATCTGTTGATATTACAGAGAGCTGCAGGTGGTGGGATTGCAGTATGGATCATTTTACTGAATGGACTTTCGAGGGTGACCTGAACAACATACATGAAGCATACAGAGCCATGTATCAGCAGTAGGAGTCACCGGGAACCGAACCCGTTATCAATCAGGCGTGTATGATAGTACATGAGAGAGTGGACCGGATGGTCAAGATGAGTGGTACCGCGATAATAAGATTTTATTACCGTCTCAAGCAACAGCTTGAGACGGTTTTTGTTTACTTGCAAACAAAACCGCAATACATGATTCTTATAACTTTCAAAACGGATTTCTTTCAAAAACATTCTTAAAATTTGGAGGAAAAAATGATGAAGAGAAAAATGATGGCAGCAGTATTGACAATGGCAATGGCAGCAACAATGATCGGTGGATGTGGAAACAGCACAGACACATCCAATGCAGGAAACAGCACGAACACAACAGAGAGCAGTGCAGACGCAGCCGATACCGCAAAGGACACTGCACAGAATACTGCAGACAAAACCGTGTACAAAGTTGGAATCGTACAGTATGTAGATGATGCATCCTTAAACCAGATTGAGAAAGCAATTGAAGCAGAGCTGGATGCAAAAGGAGCAGAACTTGGTGTGACATTTGATTATGCAGATTACACCTATAATGGTCAGGCAGATTCCTCTACCCTGAACCAGATCGCAGCAGATCTTGTGGCAGAGGGTGTCGATGTGATCATTCCGATTGCAACGCCGGCAGCAATGATCATGCAGAACGCAACGGAAGATAATCAGATCCCGGTTGTATTTTCCGCAGTATCAGATCCGGTCGGAGCAGGACTTGTAGCAAGTGCAGATGCTCCGGGTGCCAATATTACAGGAACATCCGATGCAATTGATGTGGCACAGATCATGGATTTCATTTTGGCAGCGGATCCGGATGCTGCAAAAATCGGATTTCTGTATGATAAGAGCCAGGATTCTTCCACAAGTGCTATTCAGGCGGCAAAAGATTACTGCGATGAACATGGGATTTCCTATGTAGAAAAAACAGGTACAACAACCGGTGAGATCCAGGCAGCAGCAGATTCCCTGGTGGCAGAAAAAGTAGACGCTATTTTTACACCACAGGACAACACTGTTATGACAGCAGAACTTGCGATTTTTGAAAAATTTGCAGACGCAGGTATCCCTCACTACACAAGTGCAGATTCCTTTGCTTTAAACGGAGCATTCTTAGGATACGGCGTCAACTATGAGACACTCGGAACAAAGACAGCAGACATGGTTGCAGACATTCTTGCAAACGGAGCAGATCCGGCCACAACACCGGTAGAAACATTAGACAGCGGTATCGTAACCGTAAATACAGAGATTGCAGAAAAAGTCGGAATCGATTATTCTATCTTTAAAGATATGTGTTCCGAATTGATCGAGACAGTAACAGCAGAGGAGTTTAATTAAGGTATGGGTTCCATTATTACATTATCAATTGTACAGAGTGCATTAGAACTTGGTTTTATCTATGCACTGGTCGCACTGGCATTATTTATATCCTTCAGTATTTTAAACATTGCGGATCTTTCGACCGATGGATGTTTTACATTGGGATGTGCCGTCTGTGCATCGGTGACACTTGCAGGTCATCCGATATTAGGATTATTTGCAGCGATGGCAGCTGGTGTCTGCTCCGGTTTTGTGACCGCTTTCTTACAAACAAAAATGGGGATTCAGTCCATTTTGGCGGGAATCATCGTAAATACCGGATTGTATACAATTAATATTGCAGTAATGGGATTCGCTTCCAACATGAACTTATTCAACTGTGAATCCGTTTTTACCTGGGCAAAAACAGCGATCGGTGGAACGTGGTATAAACTGATCGTGGCTGCACTGATCGTTATCATTGTAGGAGTGCTGATCTCTTTCTTTTTAAATACAAGGCTTGGACTTTCCATCCGCGCAACCGGAGATAATCCGGATATGGTAAGAGCTTCCAGCATTAATACAAGTGCCATGATCACGATCGGACTTTGTGTTGCCAATGCCCTGACCGGTCTCTCCGGCGGACTGCTTGCGCAGTATCAGAAATCCTGTGATATCAATCTTGGAACCGGAATGGTAACAATCGCACTCGCCAGCCTGATCATTGGGGAATCTATCATTGGAAAAGGCGGTATGTTACAGCGTGTGACCGGCGTTATTTTAGGAAGCTGCCTGTATCGTTTTATCGTGGCAGTTGCCCTGAGATTAAATGTACCGGCAGAGTGTTTAAAACTTGTTTCTGCAATCATTGTAGCCGTGGCGATCGCATTCCCATATCTGAAAAAGCAGATGAATTTTTACCGGCAGAAACGTGCCGCAAAGGCTCAGAACCAGATATACGTTCAGGAGATTACGAAAAATGACAGCGAAGGAGGAGAAAGATAATGGCAGAGAAGAACGCAATGCTTGTGATGCGCGATGTCAGCAAAACTTTTAATCCGGGAACTGTCAATGAAAAATGTGCATTAAAAAATCTGAATCTCACCTTAAAGCAGGGGGATTTTGCAACGATCGTAGGAAGCAACGGAGCCGGAAAATCAACGCTGTTTAATGCGATAACAGGAGCCTTTTTTGCAGACAAAGGACTGATCATGCTGGATGGTGAGGACATTACCTATCAGAAAGAGCATGTCCGCAGTAAAGTGATTGGTCATTTGTTTCAGGATCCATTGAAGGGAACCGCACCACACATGACGATCGAGGAGAATATGGCGCTTGCCTACCTGCGCACGACTACTTCAAAGAATGCCTATTTCAGCCGGATCAAGGCAGCGGACAAGAAAAAATTCAGAGAGCAGCTCGCACTGCTAGACATGGGGTTAGAAGACCGTATGAAGCAGCCGGTCGGACTTTTGTCCGGTGGACAGCGTCAGGCACTCACACTTTTGATGGCAACGATGGTGACTCCTAAGATTTTGCTGCTGGATGAGCATACCGCAGCTTTAGACCCTGCCACCGCAGAGAAAGTACTGAACCTCACAAAAAAGATAGTGTCAGAGCAGAACATCACCTGCCTTATGGTCACGCACAACATGCATCAGGCGCTTGAACTTGGAAACCTTACCCTCATGATGGATTCGGGAAATATTGTGCTGGATGTTTCCGGGGAAGAACGGGAAAAGATGTCAGTGGATGATCTGTTAGAGCAGTTTGCAGTCCGTGCCGGAAAGGCATTGGATAATGACAGAATTCTGTTTTCCAAAGTGGAGGCATAATAGTGGTGTAGTAAGAATAGAAGCTATAAATAATTAGTATGTTTCAATTATATGAAAAAGCAATAAAACAAGGGAAAAGCCGTTGAAATCTAACGGCTTTTCCTTTATTATATAAAGTAATGCTAAAAAAATGTATATTTTCATAGGAGATTCGTGATTAAGGAAAACGATTACAGAGATGAAAAAGGCAGTGAGTATATACAAGGAGGAAAAACATGTATCCAATCGTTAGAAGAGAAAAACTGGCAGACAAGATCTATCTTATGGATGTCAAGGCTCCTCGTGTTGCGCAGTATTGCGAACCGGGACAGTTTGTGATTGTAAAAATTGATGAGGAAGGTGAACGTATTCCACTTACCATTTGTGATTACGACAGGGAAGAGGGAACGATCACGATCGTATTCCAGACCGTAGGAGCTTCCACAGAGCGTATGGTAAGCTTACAGGAAGGGGATGCTTTTGAAGATTTCGTTGGACCTCTGGGATGCCCATCGGATCTGATCCATGAAGATATCGAAGAATTAAAGAAAAAGAAAATTTTATTTGTTGCAGGTGGTGTTGGTACAGCTCCGGTTTATCCTCAGGTAAAATGGCTGCATGAGCACGGCGTTGACTGTGATGTTATCATGGGTTCCCGTAACAAAGATTTACTGATCTTAGAGGATGAGATGAAAAAAGTTGCCACAAACCTTTATGTGACAACGGATGATGGCTCGTACGGTTTCAAGGGAACCGGTACTGCACAGCTGCAGGAACTCTGGGATAATGGTAACCGTTATGACCACTGTGTGGCAATCGGACCAATGATCATGATGAAATTTGTCTGCAAACTGACAAAAGAATTAGGAATTCCAACGGTTGTTTCCATGAATCCGATCATGGTAGACGGAACCGGAATGTGTGGTGCATGTCGTCTGGTTGTCGGCGATGAAGTGAAATTTGCATGTGTAGACGGACCGGAGTTCGACGGACATCTGGTTGATTTTGATCAGGCGATGAGAAGACAGGCTCAGTACAAGACCGAAGAGGGAAGAGCAATGTTGAAATTACAGGAAGGTGCATCACATCACGGCGGATGTGGCAATTGTAACAGTTAAAAATCAGAAATTTGTCAGATCAGAGAGAATGCTGTCTGGTCAGTTACATAGAATCAGGAGGAAAAAATGGACGTATTAACTAGAGTTCCGGTTCGTGAGCAGGAGCCAGCCGTTCGTGCAGCGAACTTTGAAGAAGTATGTTTGGGATATAATGAAGAAGAAGCAATGGCAGAAGCTGCCCGCTGCTTAAACTGTAAAAATGCACAGTGTATGAAAGGATGTCCGGTATCTATCAATATTCCGGGATTTATCGCAGAAGTAAAAGAAGGTAATTTTGAGGCTGCTTATCATGTGATCAGTGAGTCTTCCGCACTTCCGGCAGTCTGTGGCCGTGTATGTCCACAGGAGACACAGTGTGAGGGAAAATGTATCCGTGGAATCAAAGGAGAGCCTGTAGCGATCGGTAAATTAGAGCGTTTTGTTGCGGACTGGGCAAGAGAACATGGCATTAAACCGAAAAAGGCAGAAAAGTTAAATGGACATAAAGTAGCAGTGATCGGCTCAGGCCCGGCAGGTCTTACCTGTGCAGGAGATCTTGCAAAGCTTGGTTATGATGTGACGATTTTCGAAGCATTACATCAGGCAGGTGGTGTGTTAGTTTATGGTATCCCTGAATTCCGTCTTCCAAAGCAGAAGGTTGTTGCCGCTGAAGTGGAAAACGTGAAAGCATTAGGGGTTAAGATTGAGACCAACGTTGTCATCGGTAAATCCGTTACAATTGATGAGTTGATGGACAACGAGGGCTTTGAGGCAGTTTTCATTGGTTCCGGTGCAGGACTTCCAAGATTTATGGGTATTCCTGGTGAGCAGGCAATGGGTGTATTCTCAGCCAATGAGTTCTTAACAAGAAATAACCTTATGAAAGCGTTCTTAGACAATTACGATACACCGATCAAAGCTGGTAAGAAAGTTATTGTAGTCGGCGGTGGTAACGTGGCAATGGACGCTGCAAGAACAGCAAGAAGACTTGGCGCAGAGGTACATATCGTATATCGTCGTGGTGAGGAAGAACTTCCGGCACGTAAAGAGGAAGTACACCACGCAAAAGAGGAGGGTATCATCTTTGATCTTCTCCAGAATCCAACCGAATTATTAGTGGATGAAAACGGTTGTGTAAAGGGTGCAAAAGTGATCAAAATGGAACTTGGCGAACCGGATGCTTCCGGAAGAAGAAGTCCGGTTGAGATTCCGGGCTCTGAATATGAGATCGAGGCAGATACTGTGATCATGTCACTTGGTACTTCTCCAAACCCTCTGATTTCATCCACTACAAAAGGTCTTGATATCAACCGCAGAAAATGCATTATTGCGGAAGAAGAGACCGGTGCAACTTCCAAAGAAGGTGTTTATGCCGGTGGTGACGCTGTGACAGGTGCAGCAACTGTTATCCTTGCGATGGGTGCCGGTAAAGCAGCAGCTAAGGGTATTCACGAATATCTCAGCAACAAATAAAAACAGACAGGACAGGGCAGGTGCTGAATGGATCATACATTTGGCACCTGTTTTTTTCTGTAAGTATTCCAAAGAAAACCCAAAGTTTTATTAATATTTTATGAAGAGGGTAGCAAAATTGCAGGGTTTATGTATATAATAGAACACGCTACGCAAGAAAGAAATACGAGAGAGGTTACCGATAGATGAAGGAGCAGAATCAGCGCCAGATACAGAATCAGACAGAATTAGACGAAAGAAGACTGAGACAGAAAAAGCTTGTACGGAAAAGAAAAATCGTTTTGAGTGTAATGCTTTTGACATCTTTTTTACTGGGATGTGTCTGTGGAAGATATTTTCCTGAGATCAAACTTGGAAAAACAGAAGAAGTGCTGGCATCAGCGCAGGATAACTCCGGTGAAGAGAAAAAAGAAAATCAAATTACAAATAACGTAGATAATGGAACAACAGCAGATGGAACGGAAAAAGAGGAACAGTCTGCTACAGAAACTGTCGAAGAACCGGCAGACAGCGAAGAAACGAATGATCCGTTTGCGGAGATTCCACAGGTTGTGTTATCAAAACCGGTAGATTATTCCTTAAATCAGGCAATCAGACAGTTAGAACAGATGGAAGCGTCAGATGAACGCTACGCACAGATCGTGGAAAATGCAGAGAAATATCCGGAAAAATTACTGATCAATCTGGCAAATAATCCGGAAATGATCGCATTTGTAGCTGATTACAAAGGGAATACAAGGGATTATGATAAAGCAGAACTGACAGAGAAAGAGTTACAGGAAGAATATCCGCTCTTTTTACAGTGGGATAAACGCTGGGGCTGCCTTGCATATGGGGATGACAGCAATGTCGCGATCAGCGGATGCGGTCCGACAACACTGGCGATGGCAGTAGTTGCGCTGACTGGAAATGAGGAGGCAACTCCGGCCGCAATCGCAAAATTTGCCATGCAGGAAGGGTTTTATATGTCCGGCACAGGAACGATGTGGTCGCTTATGAAAGAGGGGGCGGCAGCTTACGGTGTCCGCTCCGAGCAGATCAATATCAGCCAGACTGAGATCAAACAGCACTTAGATCAGGGAGATATCGTGATCTGCTCCGTGCGGCAGGGAGATTTCACTACAGGGGGACATTTTATCCTGCTCTATGACTATGATGATGAAGGATTTTCCATTAACGATCCGTTTTCTTTATACCGCAGTGGCCAGAAATGGGACTATGGAAAAATCAGAAGCCAGATCAAAGCTGTCTGGGCACTAAAAGCAAAATAAAGAACAGTTAGCGATTGTTCAAATAGTTTAACAAAAAACAGGGCATACTAAAGCATCATAAAGTGAGATGGAGAGATGCAGAATGTGCCAGAATATGAGTGGACTGTCCACTGCTGAAGTGGAATTTCGGAAAAAAGCAGGGTTGTCGAATGAAAGCGTAGATTCTTCCACAAAGACAGTGGCACAGATCATCCGCTCAAATGTTGTAACTTATTATAATCTTATTTTTTTGATCATTACGATCCTTCTGATCGTGGTGGGATCTTTTCGGGATCTTACTTTTTTACCTATTATTATTGCAAATATGTTGATCGGGATCATCCAGGAGCTGCGTTCCAAAAAGATTCTGGATGATCTTACGATATTAAATACACCGAAAATCACGGTCCGGCGCAACGGAAGTAATCAGGAGGTTTTGGCGGATGAACTGGTGCAGGATGATGTGATAACGCTTTCAGCAGGTGGACAGATTCCGGCGGACGCACTGGTGTTATCCGGCAATATCACGGTCAATGAGGCTTTGATCACAGGGGAGGCCGATGAGATTATAAAAAAAGAGGGAGATCCGCTTTTCTCGGGGAGTTTTGTGATATCGGGAGAGTGCCTGGCAAAACTCGAAAAAGTGGGAAAAGATTCTTATATTTCAGGACTGATGTTACAGGCAACACAGACAAAAGAGGGCGAGCAGTCGGAGATGATCCGGGCGTTGAACCGCCTTGTGCAGACCGTGGGCGTGATCATCTTGCCGATCGGGGCGATCCTGTTTTTACAGCAATACTTTTTTTCCGGGGCAACGATGAAAGATAGTGTGACGGGCATGGTGGCGGCTATTCTCGGAATGATCCCGGAAGGCCTGTACCTTCTTGCAAGTGTGGCGATGGTGGTGTCGGTGATGAGGCTTGGAAAACAAAAGGTACTGATCCATGACATGAAATGTATCGAGACACTGGCGCGGGTAAATGTACTGTGTGTGGATAAGACCGGAACCATTACCGTGCCGGAAATGGAAGTGGCACAGTTTATCCTTGCAAAAGACCAGAACCTTGCAGCGAAAGAACAGGAAGCAGACCAGCAATCGGAAGACAAAAATAAAATTGCAAAGCTGCTCTCTGACTGTGTGCGTGCCCTGCCGTGCGACAATGCAACGATGGAGGCATTGCAGCAGTATTTTACGGAGCCGTTGGAAAACAGTGCAGAAAAAATCGTCCCATTTTCGTCTGCCACAAAATACAGCGGAGTGGTTCTGGCAGGAAAAGCTTATGTGGTCGGCGCACCGGAATTTGTGCTGCGGCAGGATTATGCGGCTGTTCAGGGAACAATCGAAGTATTTCTGGAAAAGGGATATCGTGTGCTTGTATTTGCAGAGTATGAGGGGAATCTGGATGGAAAAGAACTGACAGAAAATGCAACTCCCATTGCATTTATCCTGCTCAATAATGCAATCCGGGAGGGGGCAATGGATACATTCCGTTACTTTTCCAAGCGGGGAGTGGAAGTGAAAGTGATCTCCGGGGACAATCCGGTCACGGTATCGGAGATTGCAAAGAAAGCGGGAATCCGCCATGCGGAAAAACAGGTGGACGCAGCAACGTTGAAAACAGCGGAGGCAGTGCGGAAGGCAGCAAAAAAATACACGGTGTTCGGCAGGGTGACACCGGAGCAGAAACGTCTTCTGGTGCAGGCATTAAAAGAGCAGGGAAAGACCGTGGCAATGACCGGAGACGGCGTGAACGATATTCTTGCGTTAAAAGATGCAGACTGCAGCATTGCGATGGCATCAGGCAGTGAGGCGGCTTCGCATGTGGCACAGCTTGTGCTGCTCGATAACGATTTCAATAAAATGCCGGCGGTTGTCATGGAAGGGCGGCGGGTGGTGAACAACATCGGGCGCACTGCCAGCCTTTATCTGGTCAAGAACATTTTCTCCATGCTCTTAGCCGTATTTTCCATGCTGTTTCTGATTGATTATCCGCTGGAGCCATCGCAGGTGTCGCTCATCAGTGTTTTTACGATCGGGATTCCGTCATTTTTTCTGGCGCTGGAGCAGAACCGGAATCAGATCCATGGGCATTTTCTTACCAATGTCCTGATCCAGGCGCTTCCGGCTGGGATTACAGATTTTATCGTGGTGAGCGGTCTGGTGATTTTCTGCAGGGAGTTCGGAGTGGAAAAAGAGTGCGTTTCCACGTCGTGCACGATCCTGATCGCAGTTGTCGGCTTCATGATCCTTTATCATATAGCAAAACCGATGACAACACCGCATGCGATCCTGATCGCAGCGATGGTCATCGGCTGGTTATTTTGTATGCTGTTTTTCAGTGAACTGTTTGCAATCACGGCGGTCACAGGAAAATGTGCAATGCTCATGATCGTGTTCGCAGTCATCACGGAGCCGGTGTTCCGGTATCTGATACAGCTTGTGGAGACTGTTCAGAAGTGGGGTGGAAAACTAAAATTTTAGTCCGATGAACCGGAATGTTTTTTCCGGCTCTGTTTTTCCCAGATAAAATACGTTACGATCAGAAGGATTCCGGTGAACAGCCATGTGATCGGGCTTGCCAGACGGACTGCCCAGTAACCGAACGGATTTAAGGTGACGGCGATTACGATAATACGGCACACCATTTCCACAACACCGCTTAACATTGGAACAAGTCCGCGGTTTAAGCCCTGCAGGGCGTTCCGGTAAAGGAAAATCCATGCGAGCGGCAGCATGAAGAAACTGATGGTGTTCAGATACTGCATGGCATAGTCGAAAATTTCTTCAGAAGGATTGCTCACAAACCAGCTCACAATAAAACGTCCGCCGAATACGCAGATGGCAGAGGCAGCAAGCGAGATAAAAATGCAGATGAAAAATCCTTTGCGCATTCCCTCGTAGATACGTTTGTATTTTCCTGCGCCGAGGTTCTGACCGCAGTAGGTGGCAATCGCAGTGCCGAGTGTCGGCATGGTCTGGGTGGAGAGGTTTTCCACTTTGGAGGCGGCAGTGAAGGCAGCCACAACACTGGAACCGAAAATATTGACTGCACCCTGCAGGATCATGGTTCCGATAGCGGTGATGGAATAGTTGAGCGCCATCGGAATACCGATGGAAAGCATATTGAACACACCGTATCCGTCGAGATAGTAATCTTCCCGGCTGGTTTTTAAAATGTCGAATTTGCGGAACATATAAATAAAGCAAAGCAGTGCGGAGACACCCTGCGCAATGATCGTTGCATAGGCAGCGCCTGCGGTTCCAAGTTTTACGACGACGATCAAAAACAGGTCGAGCACAATATTTAAAAAGGAAGAGAGAATCAGGAAATACAGCGGTGTTTTGCTGTCGCCGATCCCTCTTAAAATACCGGCGGCAACGTTGTAGGACATCGTGAGCAGGATACCGGCGAAAATGACTTTAATATAAGAGTCTGCGAGTCCTAAGATATTGTCCGGTGTTTTCATTAAAATAAGAAACTGTCTGGAAGCTGCCACTGTAGGGATAGTCAGAAGTAACGATACAATGGCAGTCAGTATCAGGGAGAGTGCGACATAATGCTTTAACAGCTTGAAATCTTTTGCACCGAAGGCGTGGGAGACCATAACGCCAAATCCCTGCGCAATACCATTTGCAAATCCTAATACAAGGAACATCAGACATCCGGTAGAGCCTACCGCAGCCAGAGCATCCTCACCAAGATACTGCCCGACAATGATCGTATCCACCATGTTATAAAACTGCTGAAAAATATTTCCCAGTAAAACCGGAACGGAAAAAAGTAAGATCATTCTGAGCGGGCTTCCCATTGTCATGTCTTTTGTCATAATCTGTACTCCTTGATTTATAAAATAGTTAAAAATCTGTCCGTGTTTTTTAGCCTCAACACGCATATTCTTTACGTTTCAGCAACTTAGTATAAGGCATGGACCGCAAAAAGACAATGTTTATTTTTGCGAAAAAATATAAATTTTTTGTTTTCGCAAAAGAAAAGATTTTTTCGTGGGAAACTGTTATAATAAGAAAGCAATTATTTGCAAGTCACAGTAAAATCACGGAGTAAAATAATGCAGACAAACCTCGAATACTACAAAATTTTTTATTATGTATCCAAATACAACAGTATCTCCCTCGCAGCAGAGGCACTTTCCATCTCACAGCCGGCAGTCAGCCAGGCAGTCAAGCATTTAGAAAGTGATCTTTCCTGCGCTCTCTTTGTGCGGACATCCAAAGGCGTGCGCTTGACAAAAGAAGGCGGACTGCTTGCAGAATATGTGAGAAAAGGATATGAGACAATCCTCACCGGGGAGAAAAAACTCTCGGAGATGTTAAACTTAGATGCCGGAGAAATCTGTGTGGGTGCCAGTGACATGACATTGCAGTTTTATCTGCTTCCTTATCTGGAGGCGTTCCATGATGCATTTCCGCAGATCAAAGTGACTGTGACGAATGCCCCGACACCGGAGACATTGAAACATTTGCAGGACGGAAAAATTGATTTTGGGATTATCAGTACCCCGGTGAACAACAAATACGATTTTAAAATGACGCCTGTGCGCAAAATTCAGGATGTCTTTGTGGCGGGAAAAAAGTTTGAGTATTTAAAGGGTGGAAAATTAAGCTATAAAGAGCTTGAAAATCTTCCGGTGATGTGCTTAGAGGGCAGCACTTCCACAAGAAAATATGTGGAGGATTATCTGGCAGAGCGCGGCACATTTGTCCGGCCGGAATTTGAACTTGCGACGAGCGATATGCTCATTCAGTTTGCGGTGCGCAACCTCGGTGTTGCCAGTGTCGTGTCGGATTTCGCAGAAAAATACATTGAAAATGGGGAATTATTCGTATTGAAATTTGACAAGGCGATACCGGAACGCGAGTTTTGCATTGTCTCAAACGAGCGTGCACCGATGTCGGCAGCGGCAGAAAAACTATACGATTTTCTGCTTGTTCCGTAGTGAAAATGTCAGAAAAAGTTCATCAAATCTTCATCAATCTTAATGGAATATAAATGGGATTGCGGGCAGGAATATGATAAATTTATATGCAAGATCAGGATATTTAGGGGGAAACGTCAATGATGCGTTTATTATCAATCGGGATAGATTGTGTCTCAGCTGCTATTTTTGTGATTCCTGCTTTGGCTATTTTGCAGTGTACAATCTACAGGAAATGGGAATTTAAACCATTTTGTGTAAAACTGATATTTGCATTTTATGCGATTGCTCTGTTTTCGGTTGTGGGTGTCCCTGCGGTTGGGACATTTCAGATGGATTTTGGACTGAATCTGATACCGTTTGCAGACATTGTAAATAGTCCGTT
>ULWU01064797.1_pt1 | contig 20896 bp, 9 predicted proteins | sample 1960661 | NCBI WGS metagenome assembly ULWU01 (sample SAMEA4835821, study PRJEB28245) | human gut metagenome | biome: gut microbiome; material: fecal sample | place: Denmark | collected 2008
CAACCACATCCTCGAGAACCTCTGAATCAGGCTCAAGGAGAATCCTGATGTTGTCCCGGTTTCCGACATTCAAAGACTGGGAACGGTAGCCGAGCGATGTGACGGTGATGACCGCCCCGGACGGGACCTCGATGGTGAACATTCCGTCAAGGTCGGTGATTTCCCCGCCCTGACGGCCGCGCACCTGGACCGCCGCCCCGATCACGGGTTCGTTCGTGACGGCGTCCAGAACGGTTCCCGATAGGGTTCGGGTCTTCTGTTGTTGCTGCTGCGTCGCCGAGCCACCGGAGTGCGTCACCGCCGCCTTGAGGCCTGTCGAGGATAACAAGAGTATAGCGAGGGCAATACCACCCCCCCCCCCCTATGCTCTTGACAATCATTGTTTTAAACATAATGAAATCAGTTTATAAATGGTTTGTGAAACTTCTGTGCGACTCATGGTGTTCTCATTTCACGGTACCAGGTCCCTGGCCGGCCACCTTTGGCCATCCCGGATTCTGATAGACCACCGATGTCTCAAGATCCGTCTTGTCACCCGAGGCTGTCTGACGGAACACGCTCTGTGGAAGCGGATTGAGATAGTGGGCAGGTGTGAAGTTATAGCCTCCGAAGACTGAATTGTTCACCTTGGAGATCTGGTAAGGCCTGATGTAAGGCCCGCTGACCACCTTGTCAGACATATTCCCCGTTCCTCCGTCCACATCGACAATCACAAGGTCTTCCCCGCTTTGGCTCAAAAGCTTGCCTTCGTAGGAAGAACCCCAGTAGAGCATTCCCTCAATCTGGTAATCCTTCACCTGGTCGAGAGCCCTCCAGCGCTTGAGGTCGGCCATGCGCATCCCTTCGCCTATCAGCTCGTTCCTGCGCTCGCGGCGGATGTTGTAGAGTGTGGCGTCCACCATCCTTCCCTGCGAGTACGCCCCGAAGTCTCCCATCGCCTCCTTTGCCACATCTGTGGCGGCGATGGTGACGTTGTAGTCAGGGTTGACCTTCGCCCTCGTCCTGAGCGCGCGCCAGTACCTGTCCGCCGTGGCGTCGATGTTTCCGTTCTTCTCGTAGCAGGCCTCGATGTAGTTCAGCAGAGCCTCAACCCCCCTGAACACCACGCTGGCGGTGGTTCCCTTCTGATGCTGGTTCTCCATGTAACTGTTGTAGTGCTTTCCCTTCTTCAGGGCGAACCCGGTCACATTGCGGGTCTCGTTGTTCCCTTTGACAATCCACGTCGGATCGAAGCGGTTGGCGGATCCGTCGGCGTTGTAGACATCGGCGTCCCCGTCCTTCTTTGTGAATATCCTGATTCTGGAATCCCTGCCCGTAAGGGTGGCCTTCACGCTCTCCTTCTCCCAGTCAGGGTTGTAGCCCGAGCCCGAAGCATAGACCGGAAGTCCGTTCTCCATCAGGAACGAGTTGACCAGACCACGTGTCCAGCCTGTGCCGCCTCCGTTGCGCATCAGCTGCATCTGGATGTTGTGCGTCACACCCTGTGCCTCGTTGTATTCCCTCCACATCAGCACTTCAGGGTAGTTCTCAAGGCTGTAGTCGCAGAACATCACGTAGTACGGATTCAGCGTCTTGAACGACACGTCCATCCCCTCTTCGGTGTCGGTGTTCTCCGTCAGTTTCCCGACAATCTCTTCCCCGACAGCCTTGGCCGAGGCCATCGCCTCTGTCAGGAAATAACTGATTTCGGAGTCGATGTTCAGACCGCTGGCATCCTCGGTCTTGCCCGGCCAGCCCTGACCGCCAGGGACGAATGCGGTGCCTTTGTGGTGCTTGAGCCAGGTTCCTTCGTAAAGAGCCACCCGCGAGCGGAGCAGATGGGCCACGGATTTGCCGACCCTTGTCTTACCCGCCGGAGAAGTCTCCAGGAGCATCTGTGCTGCCTTGTCCAGGTCGGACAGGATGAAACGCGCCACCTTGTGTCTCGGCTGCCTTTTGGACGCCTCCACCAGAACTTCCTCCTGATCAGGAAGGGCGGTCTCGACAATCGGACAGTCGCCTATGTTCTGAAGCATGTTGAAATAGGCGTAGGCGCGGATCAGGTAGATTTCCCCGATGTAATGCCGGATGTTGGCGGCGGAACCCTGAATCTCTCCCGCCTCGTGTTTAGGCAGCACCTGCTCCAGAAAATAGTTGCAGTGCCTTATCTGAGAGAAGTTCCACACTCCCGAGGTGGCCGACACCCTCCACTCTCCGGGAACCCAGAAAGAGGAGTAATCAACGGCGGCCTGGTTATCCGTCCCGTTGTCGCTGCCGAAGGTGCTTATTCCATAGGAACCAGGTCCGATGGAAGTGAATGCGTACAGGTTGATTGAATATGCCGCCAGATCCGCCTCTGCCTTGAAATAGGACGAAGGAGTCACGGAACTCTGGGGCTGCTTGTCCAGAAAATCATCGCACCCGGCGACACTGAAAAGAGCTGCCAGAGACATGAATATGTAGATAATCTTTTTCATGATCTTAACTGAATTAGAAAGTTATGTCAAGTCCGACAGAGAATGTCTTGGACAGAGGGTAGGTCTTGCCGAATCCCCAGTCTCCGATTCCGACAAGTTCCGGGTCGGCTGTTTCCGTGAACTTGGTGAGCGTGAACAGATTCTCCCCTGAAGCGAAGAAGCGTAGCCTTTCGACAAAGAACTTCCTTGTCAGGCTCTGAGGAAGGGTGTAGCCCAGCGTCAGGTTCTTCAGTCGCGCGTAGGCCGCGTTCTGAAGGTAGCGGGTCTGGGTGTTGTTGTTCCTGCCTCCTCCCCAGTTGGCCTTAGGGTAGTAGCTGTCAAGATTCTGCCCGAGAGGGTTTGAAGCGTCGGCGCGAAAATAGTCCAGATGCTGCTTCAGTCCGAGAGCCTGCCATTTGCCTATGCCCGAGGCTCCCCAGAACGGGGCCTCTCCGCCCGGCCAGTAGTCCCTCTTGAGAGTTCCCTGAAGGAATACCTTCAGATCCAAGCCCCTCCATTCGGCCGTGAGATTGAGGCCGAAATTGAAACGAGGTGTCGAATTACCGATTATCTTGAGGTCGCCCGGATCGCCGGCCGTACCCTGGCCCCTGTCCACAACCCCGTCTCCGTTGATGTCGGCGTACATGATGTCTCCAGCTGACCAGTTGCTCCCGAGACGGCTCTGGTCGGCCTTGGCAAGATGGGCGTTCATCTCCTGGTCGGTCTTGGCTATTCCGACCGTGGTGAATCCCCAGATGTCGCCAAGTCTCGCCCCCGGATAGTAGTTGTTCAGGTTCTTGGACTCATTAGGATACTTGTCAATCACCACGATGTTGTCGCTCAAGGTGAGGACAATCCCGTAGTTGAAGTCTCTGATGTAGTCCCTCCATCCGATCTGAAGATCCCAGCCTTTGGAGGTCATGTCCAGATTGTTGACCTTAGGCACTCCTGTGCCGAGGATGTCCGGAAGTTCCGGAGCCGGACCCACCATGTCATAGGTCTTGCGCTGGAAATAGCCGAAACTTCCTGTCAGGCGGTCGGAGAACAGCCCCCAGTCAAGCCCGACCTCCCAGGTACGGCTTTTTTCCCAAGTCAACAGAGAGGAGACAAGACCCGGCTCGCTGGAGATGTTCGGCTTCTGTCCGCCGACGAGCCACCCTCCAGCCTTGGCGCTGTAGCCTATGGTAGGATAGAACGGGTACCAGTTGTCCGTGTTCTGGTTGCCGAGTTTTCCCCACGACGCCCTCAGTTTCAAGATGTTCACCGCATCCGAGTACGGTTCCATGAACGGTTCTCTGGCGATGTTCCAGCCCGCCGAGAAAGACGGGAACCAGTTCCACCTCTTTTCCTTCGTGAAGCGGGAACTGCCGTCGTAGCGCAGATTGGCCTCGAACAGGTAGCGTCCTTTGAAATCGTAGTTGAGCCTTCCGAAGAATCCGGCGGTTGACCAGCTGTTGTAGGCCCCTCCGACCTTCGGGTCGGTGGAGGTCGTGTTGAGGGTAGGAAGGCCGGACAGAATGCCGTTCTGCTGGGCTGAGAAGTCTCTTTCGTTCAGCAGCTCGCTCTGGAAACCGGCCATCAGGGTGACATTGTGGCCTCCTGACGAGCGGGCATATTCAGCCCACACATTAGGATTGAAGTAGTTGTTTTTCTCGTTGTACTCATAGACTGACGAGTTGGCGTTGTTCGTGACGTACGGGTTGCCGTCCACGTCGTAGCCGTAGGTGGTGAGCCAGTCCTTGTGGAAGTTGGAGTTGTTGATCCTGTAGTTCAGTTCCACATTGACAGTCAGGCCGTCAAGAGGTTTCACCCTCAGGGAAACCTGCTGGGCCAAGACATCGTTCTGCTCCTTGTGCTTTCCTCCGTCCTTCAGCTCGCTGATGAAGGATTCCGGCACCCAGTGTCCGTTCGGATCCTTGGTCGGGACAATCGGCCAGTACCGCATCACGTTGTGGTAGAAGACCTGGTCGTCAATCCACGAAGGAGACACATAGTCTGTACGCCCGAAGCGTACCTGGTAGCCCAGTTCCGCCCAGGATGCCAGCGCGGTTGTGATCTTTCCCGAAACCGAATAGCGCTGTATGTTGTCGTCGCCGTGCCTGAGGGCTCCGTCGCGGTCAAGCATGTAGGCGGAGAAGTAGTATCTGGTCTTCCCCGAGCCGCCGCTCACGCTGAGGTTGTGCTCCTGCGAGAAACTGCTGCCGAAATGTTCCTTAAGCCAGTCCGTGTTTCCCACAGGCAGGATGTCGGTGACATCCCACACTTCCCACCTGTTGGATGCGTTGGCGAACATCTTAGGGCTTTTCGGATCACTCTGGGCGTTCTTGATCTTGTTCAGATGAGACTCCTGGAACCACCTTCCGCTTCCTGAATTGACACTCGCCTCGTTCATGTACAGCGCCCAGGTGTAGGAGTCCATCATTTCGGGCATATTCAAAGGAGAGTTGAAGCGGAAGCTGTTGCTGTAGTTCACCGTGGCCCTGCCGTCAGCCCCGCTCTTGGTCGTGACGAGGATGACTCCGCCAGCCGCTCTCGAACCGTAGATGGATGAAGCGGAAGCGTCCTTGAGAACGGAGATGCTGGCCACGTCGTGTGGATTCAGGGTGTTGAGGTCGCCCTCGATTCCGTCAATGAGGACCAGCGGACGTACCGAAGATCCGGCTCCGATGGTGCCGGTGCCTCGGATGTTGAAGCTTTTTGGTGAGTTGAGCGCTCCTCCCAGACTTCCTGTGGAAAAGTTCATTCCCGGAACAGTCCCCTGAAGCGCGTCCACCACAGAGTTGACCGGCCTGGCCGAAATCTCCTTGGCGTCCACGGTGGAGACCGCGCCGGTCAGATTCACTTTCTTCTGCGTTCCGAATGCCACGACCACAACCTCGTCAAGGTACTCAAGGTTGTCCTCCAGAACTATGCGCAGATCTCCGCCGGTCCAGGCCACCTCTTTGGTCGTGTAACCCTGGATGGAAACCCGGAGCACCGCTCCTGGCTCCACATTGTCCAAGGCAAACCGGCCGGAGGCATCGGTCATGGTTCCACGAACGGTACCCACTACCAAGACATAAGCTCCGACCACAGTCTCGCCTCTGGTGTCCACCACGACACCCCGGCAAACGCCCTGCTGTCCCGAGACGGCGGCCGCGCCGGATTCGGATGCGGCAATGCCTCTCCCTGCCAGGCCGGCGCCCAACAGGCAAAGGATGGTTAAAATCAATTTCTTAAACATGATAATTTTGTATAAAAGTTGTTTAAATGGTTTGTGAAACTTCTGTGCGACTCCTCAGGACTTGCCGGAGATGTCGCGGTAGAATTGGATGCGGTCGAAACGTCCGCCCTCCTCGTGGTGTGAGGCGTCAAGACGACCTCGGAACTCGTCCAGAGAGCGGAATTTGTGGGCTGCCATCCAGTCTGAAAGGCGGCCGGTCATCCTGGAGATGGCCTCAGGGCCTTCCTTGTAGAGAACAGAGCAGATTTCGGCAGCCGTGGCTCCGGCAAGGAGGATCTTGACAAGGGCGTCCCCGTCCAGGACCCCGCCCGAGGCCAGAATCGCTGATGACGGGGCCTTGGCCGAGGCAAGACCGACCCAACGCAGGACATCATGGATCTCCTTTCCGTCGCTCAATGGGTCGGCGCTCCTGAACGAAAGGGTGTCCGTGTCGATGTCCACAGGACACATCTTGTTGAACAGAACCACGGCGGCGGCACCCTCAAACGTCAGTCTCCGGACAAGCGGGATCACGTTGGTGAACGTGTGGCCGATCTTGACAATGACCGGAATCTCGATCCGGTGCTTCACGGCCTTGAACATCTCCACGTGCATCCTTTCCAGGTCCCCGTCCACATAGACGGGGTCACTCTCCAGCCTCATCACGTTCAGTTCGACCGCATCGGCTCCCGCCTCCTCGAACCTCCCGGCGTAGGACACCCAGGCTCCGGCGGTCGCGCAGCACACGCTGGCGATGACCGGAATCGAGCAGAGGGCCTTCGTCCTGCGGATGATGTCGCAATACTCGTCAAGCCGACGCTCCATCTGGTAGTACCGCAGGTAGTCATAGCCTTCAGTGTGGAAGGAGTGGTCATACCGGTCGATCTCGGCGAGGATCTCCTCCTCGAAGATGGACTTGATCACAACCGCGCCCGCACCCGCCCTTTCATATTCAAGACACCTTTCCGGCCGCGAGGTAAGTGAGCAGCTGCCCACTATCACGGGGCTGCGCAGCAGCAGTCCCCCGAATGATGTAGTCATGTTGTTCATGTTGTTCATGTTGTTCTCCGTTGCTATTTATCCCATCCCGGATTCTGGGTGATGTTAGGATTTATCAGCATGGCATTCTTTGAGATAGGATTCAGGAAACACTTGTCGTTGTCGCTCCAGACACGCTCAGGGTCATTCAAGGCTTTCTTGTAAGGCCGGACATAGGTCTTACCTTCATAGCCCTTGCAGACACCCACGTTTTGGGGACACCGGACTCGGTGTCTGTTTAGTCAGAAGCCGCATAAGCCATTCCTCCCGCAATCAGAGCAAGGAGCAGCCTGGAGGCCGGAAAAGCCAGGAGAGACATGAGTATCCCTCCTGTTATGCTTTTGATGATTAATTGTTTAAGCATAATTATATGGTTATTGATGATTTTTAGGAAGTCTTCTGACGCTCTGGACACGGCGGTTCGCCCGCAGTCCGATTATAGCTTGTCATAGTCTCTGATAAAGCATCACTTCCGAGAGGCTGGCGTGCGGGGCGTTGTTGCTGCCTGTCACCTTCAGCCGGAAATATCTTCCTGTGGCTTTTCCCGGCAGCACCAGAATACGCATCACCGGAGTCGGACTGTCCGGAAAGTCCATCGCTCCGGCCTCAGTCCACTCAACCTTGTCCTCGCTCATGTCGAATGCGACTGCCTTGGTGTCCTTGTTGTTCAGACGCCGGGCAAGAAGAATGGCGGAGATGGTCTTGGACTCGCCGAGGTCAACGACTATTGTGTGCGGCATCACCGGTCTGGCACCGTTATTCCATTCAGAGTGCCAGAAAGTGTTGAAGTTTCCGTCGATGATGCAATGGGCGAATCCATTTGAACCTTCGCCTACCGCTTCCTGTGTGCTGAACGAGTCTATGGCAAGACTAGCCTGCGGAATTTGTGAATATTCCGACATCAGTCCGGGATTCTCCTCGGTGCCTACCCATTCCTCCCGTGAGACAACATAGTAGAAAATAGGAAAGACAAAGGTTTCCGGTTCGGATTCGACAAGATCTATGGCGTTTTCCTCAGGCTTGAACACGGAAACCACAGAGAACTCTCCCTTTGAGATGAAGTCTTCGATGAGGAGTGTCGGCTCGCTCGCCGACTGTTCGATTGTCTTGACCGAGCCGTCAATGCTGCTGACATATGTCACCTTTACTGAAACACAGTCGTCTACCGGAACCCATGTGATCGTGGCTCCATCCCTTGAAGGCACGATGGATCTGCATCCGCGTCTGTTCAGGTTGATGCTTTCCTTGTAGGCATCCCCATAGACCTCTCCAGAGATGGTCTGCGGAAGGGACTCCTTCCCGGACTGGCTATGGGACGTGATGCTGAAAATGTACTTTCCCTCAGGAATGTCAAAGGTGGCCTCGTGCATCCCGTCTGGTGTGGCCTCTATCGGAACGACCACAGGCGCCTCCGCTCCTTGCCAGGTGATTCTACAGGAGTTTATCCTTGGATCCGCATTCAGCCTCCACCTCAACCGGATCCGCTTGAATCCGGCATCCGCCTCCAGATCCGCCGGCTTGCCGAGATAGGTGTCCTCTCCCATCTTTAGATACTTGTCGTGAATCTCGTACATGTCGCCACAGGCGGGCAAGAAAAGGGAGATAGCCAGACACGTCACCAAATATTCAAATATTCTTTTCATACTTCATATTCATTAAATAATCCCTACTGCACCACTTGTCCCCAGAAGGTCATTTCGCCTATCTGGGTGTAGATTCCTCCGCTCCAGGTCTCCAACATCAGGATTCTGACGTAGCGGAACGGCTCGGCCTCGATCGGCACCTCGTGCTCGTCCCCGCCACGGATATATTCCGCGTCCTCGTTGGTTATGACCCCGCTGTCGGCGCCGGATGGCTTGTAGCACTCAACATCCATTATCTTTCTCCAGCCTTCGAATGTCGGATAAGTGAGGCCGTCGTCGCCAACGACTCCTCCATTGTACATTTCGCTCGTCAGCTCGTCGCAGCCATAGATTGTGTAACGCTTGAGGTTGTTGTGGGTATACATCCAAGAGTTGCCGGACAGACGCTGGAACATCTTGAAACGGCTGAGTTTGGCGCGTTGCCCCATATCGAACGTAATGCTCTGTCCTATGTTTGTCGGATCATTGCTGTGGAAGCACTCCGACTGGTTGACTATGCCGTTCCAGATGTTTCTTATCGGGAGACTGCCATGTACGTTGCAGTCGCCGGGCAGTTTGTCCACCTCTCTGAACAGAGACTTGTCAATCAAGGACTCAGGTAGAGGATTGCTCTCCTGTGACATAGTTTCCGAATAGTTGTCCCAGCGATCCCTGACACGGAATGACAGCAGCACCGGCTCCGGGTCAAGGCCCCTGATCGTGGCACTTCCAACGCGGGCGCTCGTGTACACGTTCTCAAGGGAAATCCAATCCACGCCGTCCTGTCTCGCCACCTCAATGATGATGTTGCTTTCTGTCGGATTCTCCCATGTCATCTTGATGCCTCCGAAACTGTCAACAATTCTCAGGGACTCGAAGATGAACTCTACCGGAGGTTTCAGAGGGCTGACCGTCACGGAGACTGGAGTGGATTCATTACGGCTCTTGTCAACGCTTGTCAGCCTCACGGTATAGTCTCCCACTTTGCCGAAACCTTCGACCGTAAGTTTGTTGACATACGGGGACGCTTTGGTGAATCTTTCCACGCCGTTGATTGTGTAGGTTGCCACGACACAAAGCAGGTCATCCTCCTTGGGAGCCGTGAAAGTGATTATCGCTCCGCCGTTGATGTTCTCGACTCCTACGACCGTCGGCGGTGCGGGAGCGACATCGTCCACCTTGTCAAGACCGAGTTTGCCCTCCTCGCCGCATCCGCCGGCAAAAGCGGCGCACAGCAAGGCAAGGCTGTATTTAAAGATGATTCTATCTAAACTTTTCATAAGCGGTGATGTTCTTTATTCACTGAAAAATAACTCTTCACTCATTTCCTAAGCCGGATCACCAGCCTGGATTCTGGACCAGGTTAGGATTCTTCAGCAAGGAAGAAACCTTCAGAGGCCAGAGATAATCCTTGTAGGAATATTTAGTCCTGCGGTAGAGAGTTGTCACCCTGTAGAACTCCTGCGCGCTTTGTCCTTTGATGTTCCATCCGCGCACCTCGCTCGGCAGATCCTGCTTCCACCGGCGCAGATCCCAGAAGCGCCTTCCTTCGCCTGCCAGCTCGTTGAGTCTCTCGTTCCTGATAATCTGTCTCATGCCGCCTTGTGTCATCGGCTTGTCCGGATTTATGGAGTACTTCCCCCACGAATCCACAACGCCCTCGAGACCGGCTCTCTCACGCACAAGGTCAACATATCTGTAAACCTCATCGTCCGGACTGTCCTTCACCTCATTCAAGGCCTCGGCGTACATCAGATAGAGATCCGCGAGACGGATGATCGGGAAGGCATAACGGTACGGACTCCAGCTGCCGGAAGTCAAGTTGCACTCATAGCTGCAGACTTTCTTGTTGAGATAGCCTGTGAAGGAGTGATCCTCCGAAGTGCTTCGTCCGGACACTTCCCGCGCCCTGAAGCGGTACAAGCCAAGATTCCGCTGTTCGTCATTCGTGTATCCCTTGCCGTACCAGGTGCCGCGGTCGAAAGCGAGGCTCGCATAGAAGCGCGGCTCTCTCTCGAGATGGAGGGCAGCCGTTTCAGCACCGAGTTCAAGAATATACCTGTTGTCGCCCTCGTCAGGAATGGTCATTGTCGAATATCTCTTCGGATAGTTCTCCGACCAGAATGCTCCGTTGTCCTCGGAAATCGGCACTCCGTGGGAAGAATAGAAGGTCTCCGCGACCGACAGGGTAGGAGCGAGAACAGACCTTGCGTTCCAGTTGTTTCCTTTAGTGTGCTTCGCCATAGACACGGTCTCAAGTCCCGTGACGTTGCGTGTGCTACCCCAGAGAATCTCCTTGTTCCATTTCTCCGTCACGGCTCCCTTGATGCTCAGGATCCTCTTTGTCGCATCAGAAATGCTGGACAAGGCCAGATGATAGGTGTAAAGCGCATGCCCATGACTTTCGGCAAGTTGAATGGCTTCCATCGCGGCGTCAGCCGCTTTCTGCCACTTGTTCTTGTCCGGTTCCGCGGAGCCGAAAATATACCTGTCCCTGTTGTCCTTTACAGACGCATAGTCAGCGTTGCCGTTGAACAGCGGACTGGCGGCCAGCAAAAGTACCTGAGCCTTCACGGACTTGGCGATTATCTGTGTGGCTCTGCCGAGTTCTATCAGCTCATCCGCGATGGTGACAGGCAGATCCTTCGCCGCTTCGTCCAGCAGTGCAACAATGTAAGCCACCACATCATCGACCGGGTCCCTGTAGCGACGCACCTCTTCCTGAGAGGAGTCTATGCTGATGTTCTCGTCCATGATAGGAATCGGCCCGTACAGGGAGAAAAGGTAGTAGTGGTAATATGCCTTGAGGAACTTCACCTCCGCTATCCATCGCACGCGTTCATATTCCTCGATGTCCTCCGGCTTGTGGATATTCTCTAAAAAAGTGTTGCAGTCCCGGATTGCCACCCACAGGTTCGTCCCTCCGTTCCTGCCGTCCCAGTAATTCTGCCACGGGTCGTTGCTGTTCTGCTCTCCTCGGCCGATCTCCCAAGCGTTCAGGCTTATGCGCTGTTCTATGAATCCCGTTCCTTTCGGGATAAGCCAGTGCTCGTCCCCTGCAAGGAAGCCTATCGATCCTCCCTGATCCCAGGAAGGAAGATAGCTGTAGCAGGTGTAAAGGAACTTGAATGAGTTTATCCTGTTGCTGAAGGCGTTGTCCAGACTCGGTGTCCCTTCGGGTACAATGTTGAGGTAGTCGCCGCACGATGTCCCCGTAAAAGTGAGTGTGAGAGCAATGGTTGCTCCAAGTATTATCTTTTTCATATATCGTGTGACTTTAATTATAGTGAAACCTGAATGCCAATGTTGACGACTCGCTGGAGCGGATAACCGAGGCCGTTGCCGCCCATCTCCGTGTCCCAGACCTTGAATCTGGAGAAGTTGTACAGATTGGTTCCGTTGAGATATACCCTGAGGTTCTCAAGACCTATCCTCTGCGCGATGCGGCGAGGAAGAGTATAGCCCAGTTCCGCTGACTTAAGCCGTAGGAAAGCCCCGTTGCGCAGCCACCATGTGCTCGTTTGCTCATTGTTCCTGATCGAGGTGTCGGAAAGGCGAGGCCAGAATGCATAGGCGTTCTGGTTCGTCTCGCTCCAATGATCATCGGCTACAACCTTAAGCAGGGCGTTGGTCACGACCTTCCCGCCCATGATATTGTCCGGGTCATAGTTTGCGAACGGAGTGATGCGGCTTGCCGAGATGAAGAAGGACGAGCGGGCGGAGCCCTGGAAGAAACAGCTCAAGTCAAAGGCTTTCCATCCGAAAGACAAGCCGAATCCATAAATTATCTCCGGAGTGGTTGGGTAGCCTATCGGAACCCTGTCCTGCTCGTCTATGATTCCGTCCCTGTTGATGTCCTTGTACTTGATGTCTCCCGCCATGCAGTCACCGAAACTCTGCTTGGGCGAGTTGGCGACATCCTCCTCGTCGATGAACAGGCGCTCGGCGATGAATCCGTATGCCTGGCTGATTTTGCTGCCGATGCGCGAACGCCACGGAGTGGCCGAGTAGTCCGGTTCCTCGAACTTCGAGTACTTGCTCGTGGCATAGGTGAAATTGCCTCTGACCGTGGCCCAGAGGTCCTTGTTGAACGAGTGGGAGTAGTCAAGTGAGATGTCCACGCCCTCCCCCTTGGCCTCTCCAAGGTTAGCCATCGGATCGACGCGGAATCCCACCAGAGAAGGTATGTCCGCACGTGTCTGCAGGATGTTCGTCCTCCTTTCGCGGAAATATTAGGCCTGCAGCTCCACCTTGTCGAAGAACTTCACTTCGACTCCGGTGTTCAGCTTATGGGATATCTCCCATCCGATGCGCGGGTTGGCGTAACGATTGACTGTAATACCGGTCATTGTGACATTGTTGTAGGAGGTGCTGAAGTCAGTTCCAAACGCGAAGCCCCTGTTGCCGTCGTTCATGTTCACCTCGGAAAGGTAGAAGAAGCGGTTGGCGGACGATGAGATCTCATCGTTGCCCACCAGTCCGTAGGAAGCCTTCAGTTTGAGGAAATTGACTGCCTTTGAAAGTTTTCCGCCCTTCCAGAATCCCTCGTTTGACACTACCCATCCAAGTCCGAATGAAGGGAAGAAGCCCCACCTGTGGCTCTTGTCGAAGCGCTCCGAGCCATTGTAGCCGAAGTTGAACTCGGTGAAATATCGGTCGGCGTACCCATAGGTGAAACGACCTGCGAGGCCGAGGTTCCTTCTCGGAAGAGAGAGCTGCAAAGTGCTTTCGTTCGCCGACTTGCCCTCCCTTGCGGTGAAGACAAGCAAGCCGCTCACATTGTGCCTGTCTCTGAAAATCCGGTCATAGGAGAGAGCTGCCTCCATGTAGATGGAGCTGCTGATCGTCTTGGCTCCCTGGGTATATCCCAGATAGTCTGTGCCGCTCTCGGGATTAATTGCCGACAGGGTGTATTCATCCGTGGCCTTGTCGTAGATGCCTATGGTGTAGTAGAAAGGCACATATGCCCTGTAAAGGTCATAGTAGGACTCTCGGGAGACGTTGCCAAGCAGACGTCCGTTCAGCCCTTGGGTGATGAAGGAGAAGTCCTGCTTCAGTTCCAGCTGTGCCAGAACGACCGTGTTCTCGTATTCCTTGTAGCCTCGCGCCATCTCAGCGTACGGATTCAGGTAGTTGGCGTCTCTGCCGTAGTTTCCGAAAAGGACATTCTTCGATGTCTTGTTCTGCTTGTCGGGGGCGAAGAAAGCCGGGAATCGTACAGGGCTTGCCTTGATCGCCTTCGCGTACATGGACGCTCCTCCGTCAATCGGACCCTGGTAGCTGTCGAAGGTACCGCTTACCCTGACAGCCAGTTCCGTGGTCTTTGTGAGGTTGATGTTCACATTGGACCGTACGGTGTACTTGTCGAGTTTGATGTTGTTGTCGAAGAGGTTCTTCGGCACCTGTTTGAGTATACCGTTGTCCCTTGAATATGAAAGGGCGACATAATAGCGGGCGACACGTCCTCCTCCGCTTATGTTCATGTTCCCCCTATAGTTGGATGTGTAGTCCTTGAAGAGCATCTGTTTCCAGTCCACCGTCGGATAGACATAGGGGTTAAGACCTCGTTCCCTTGCGGCGATCTCGCTTTCCAGATAAGGTAAGGCATTGTTCGGATTGCGTGTACGCACCGCCTCGTTGTGCAGGTACATGAATGTGATCGGATCGGCGATATCGACTTCCCTCACCGGAGCCGATATTGAGTTCTCCGCGCGGAAAGACAGCTTCATCTTCCCTTCCGCACCCTCCTTGGTAGTGACAAGGATCACACCGTTGGCTCCGCGCGCGCCGTAGAGGGCGGTGGCGGTGGCGTCCTTGAGAATGGAGAAACTTGCGATGTCATCCGGGTTAAGCCTGGCCAAGTCGGATGAGGTGAGCTCTACATTGTCGATAAGAATCAACGGATTCGCCTTTCCTGTTCCGAACGTGGTGACACCGCGGATGAAGAACTCAGCGTTGTCCTGCCCCGGTTCTCCGCTTCTCTGATAGGCGACCACTCCGGCAAGTTTTCCGGCGAATCCTGTGGTCAGGTTACTGGTCGGGGTCTTCAGCTCCGCCGGTCGCACTGTGGTCACGGAGCCGAGAACTGACTCCTTTTTCTGCTTGGCGAAAGCCACGACCGTGGCATCCTCAATCGTCATTCCGGTGTCCTCCACCAGGGTGATCACACGGAACGCATTTAGTTTATCCGGACTGAACGGGATGACTTTCTTCTGGTAGCCGATTATGTAGACTTCCACGGTCTTTGTGCCGGCTGGAACCTTGAGGGAGAAGTCACCGTTGAGATCCGTGGTTGTGCCTACTGATGTCCCGGGTACATAGACACCCGCTCCCGCGATCGGTTCGTTGTTGAAGTCCAGAACAACTCCTTTGATCGTATATGTTCCGGTTTGAGACTGAGGGCTTATGGCCTTCGGACTTGCCGAGGCGTGAAAGGGGCATATAATCAGGGCTAAGGCCAGGGCCATGGCCCTGGAGAGCCAGATCACTGTCTGCCTGTAGATTCTTGTGGTCATAGGCATGGTTGAGTTATTGATGATTTGAGTTAATGGGTATGTTCAATTTCAATGTGCTCCTCGGCGTTCAAGCCGGCGGATTATGCGACGGATGACAGCATCGATGGACTTGTCCGGCTCGATGACGTTGTAGTCACCCCAGAAGTCGTCGTCCCGGAAGTCGCCGACCTTCTCGGAGAGGAAGTCCTTGAAACGTATCCTCTCGTCCGCGCCTATCCGCGCGGGAGCCTCGTTGTGGGCGGTGACGGCCATCTCTCCGGTGATGACGTAGTTGTTGCGGAAAAAGGACTTTCCCTTTCTGGACGAGAGGTTGATCCTCATCAGGCTGTAGTCATAGTGCCATGTGTTACCAAACCGTTTGTAGTTGACGGCATATTCAGCCTTGGTGACGTAAAACCTCGTGTCCGGAGGCCTCTTGACGACCATTATCCCTGCCGCCTTCTCCTCCCGTCCCTTGACATTCAGGGAGAGTTCGATCCTGCCTATAGCAAGACTCCCGCTCTCGATGTACAGCCGTCCGGAATAGAGGATCTCCTCCGAGCCGTCGATCTGGGTGAACGTGACCACGTAGAAGAACAGGCCATCCCTCAACACCGGTTCGCCCATTGTGAACCTGTAATGTCGTTCCACTTCTCTGAGCCAGACTCCCGCGAACGGATTCTTCACATTGTCCATGTCAAGAGCGGCCACCACTCCACCTCGGAAGCGGATGAGGATGCTGTCTGCGGCTCTGTAATCAGTGCTGGCGCGGCCTTTGAATATCCTTGCCCTGTCGCTCTGAAAAGAAGTGTAGGAGGCCTTGTTGATGTCAAGCACAGCCTCGCTCAAGGCCAGATACCTGCCGCTCTGCCGTCGGATGATCTCCCTGTAGAACGCTGTCATGCCGGTGGTGACGGACGGATAGTTGTCCTTGACCTTCTCATAGGCCTCCATCAAAAGAGACAGAGGCTCGATTGACCTGATGACGGCGGGATCCAGAGTGAACGAGACCGGCGGAAGCCGGATCCCGTGCGGTTTGTCCGGACTGGATTCCGAGAAATCCTCTACGCGCAAGGTTGCGGTCACATAGCCAAGAAAACTTACCCTGATCTCATCCTCAGGCGACACTTCCATCGGAAGCTTCAGCGAGAAGAAACCCTCGGAGTTGCTTACGTTGGAGACTCCTGACACGACGTGGGTGACGGAGGCGAAAGCCAAGGAATGACCGTCGGATGAGTCGGTTACCTTTCCATAGACGATAGGGATCCGCAGGCTGTCCTGCGGCGCGGATGACATGGCCGGAGCGGACAGCGTGAAAAGGAAGGCTGTCAAGGCCGCGTATGCCAACCGGACAAGGGTGGTACGAAGGTCAGGGGATACAGTGGTGCATGCTACACCAACTTCTGGAGTCAGCATCAAAACGATTGAATGTACTCATGCGTCTAAGGGTTTCTTATGTTGCACTTCAGTTCGTATAATAAATGGGATGCTTATGAAAGGATGTAGCCTTGTCGAAAGAATCCTCTGTCTGTTGGTTTCGGTTACAATGATATTGATAATAATTCTAATTTGCAAATATAATGTGCGAAAATGCGAACATTTTGATTTACTGTTTGTTGCGCAAACGTTTTTGTTGGCCATCGCATAATTCAACCTGGTTAAAGGACCGACTGACCGTCGGGCGGTCCGCCCTGGTGTGACACCTGATCCCTTGGACTTGGGCTTTAAAAAAACTCGTGGTACCGGATTAAGTACCACGAGTTCTTTTATTGTGTTGGCTGGCAAATTAGTTGTCTGCCACGCGGACTTCGTTAGAAGTTACCCTTGGCGGCGTTGTCCCACCATACGCGGGTTCCGCCCTGGTCGCCGGAGTGGCCGGTCTTGCTGGAGTTCTCCTTGTTGAGGAGCTCGATACCGGTCTTGAGACCCTCGGCGTTGGTGTCACCGGCATTGCTGCTGTAGATCTGGCGGCGTACGCCTTCCTCTGTGGTGACGGCTCCGTTGCTCTCGTTGACGTAGGCAGGGAAGAGAACCGGATAGCCGGTACGCCTCTGCTCGGCCCAGGCCTCGGTTGAGAGAGGGAAGAGGGCGATGTACTTCTGGGTCATGATGCGGGCGAGCTTGTCCTCGTTGGAGGCATTGTTGTCCCACTTCACGCCCAGCTTGTTGAGGGCTTTGGTGTTGAGTTTCGGATCGAAAGGATCGACGAAATCAATCTGCGTGTCGGTTCCGCTGATGTACTTCTCGACAGCGCCTTTCGCATATTCCGCGATCTCGGCGTACTTGCCCTTGTAGGCAAGCTCGTTGGCCATAGAGGTTCTGATGCCTTCCTCGTAGAGGGACTTCACGTCGCCGGATGTCCAGCCCCTGAGGGCGGCCTCGGCGAGGAGGAAGTAGGACTCGGCCTGCTTGAAGATCGGAAGCGGAGCGCTGTAGATGCCCTTGCTGTTGTTGCCGTCTACCCAACCGGAGAGCTTGCCCCAGTTGTTCGGCTTGCCTGGCAGACCGCTGGCGAACCTGATGCCGTAGTAGCCGGTTCCCTTCGCAACTTCCTTTCCGTCGGAGGTGGTGAACTTGTCCTGGTTCTTCGCCATGTACAGAGGCTGGCGAGGATCCTTGAGACCTGACATCAATGTCACGAGGTTGGCGTTGAATCCGCAGTCTCCCCAAGCGAACATAAGCCAAAGCTCGTTCTCGAGACTCTTGTCGATCATGATGTCCTTTCCGCCGTTGGCGAGGGTGTTGCCCGCTGCCGCCTTGGCGATCGCAGGAAGGTCGTAGCCCGCGGCCTTCATCTCGTCCGCTCTCTTGGAAAGACGCAGGGCGATACGGAGTCTCATCGTGTTGGCCACCTTCTTCCACATCTCGAAGTCACCGCCGCACCAGATGTCGAATGTGCCGAGTCCGGCCTTTTCGTCATCTGTAGGCTTGTTGAAGGCGTCCAATGCCTTCTGAGTGTCGTCAAGCATTGTCTGGTAGAGCTGCTGCTGGCTGTCAAACGGGAAGTATGACTCATATTCACCGGACAGGATGGAGCTGTGGGCGAGAGGGCCGTACACGTCGGTGGTCATCATAAGGCTGTAGGCCTGTACGATTCTCATCACGCCGGCGAGGGCTGGCTGGTTCTTGCCGTCAAGGGTGGCGATCAGTCGTCTTGTGTTGTTGAACACGTGGAGGTAGTGGTTCTCGTACATACCGCCCGAGTGTCCTCTGTTCTCGCCCATGTCACCGTTGGTGAAGTTTCCGTTAGGGGTCATGAAGTAACCGCTGTAGAAATCCACGGTGAGGTTTGTCCAGAACTGGAACATGTTCTGCTGAGGAGGGTAGCAGTACTGCATCGGCTCAGCGCACTGGGATGAGAGAGGAAGATCGTCCGGGTTCACCTGCACGTCGCTGGTGTTCATCTTCTCGAAGTCGCCTGTGCAGGCTACGATTCCGAGTCCGAACAAGGCCGCTACTGAATATTTTAAAATATTTTTCATTGTCTTGGAAATTTTTAGAAGTTGAGTTTAAGGTTCAGACCGAAGCTGCGTGAGGTAGGGAGGGCGAACATGTCGATGCCCTGCCAGCCGTTGCCTGTACCTGCTGAGACATCAGGGTCGCAAGGTGCGTCCTTGTAGAAGAAGAACAGGTTGCGGCCGATGATGGATGCTGTCACGTTCTTGCCGTTGCCGAGGAGGTTACGGAATGTGTAGCCGAAGCTGAGCTCGCGCAGACGGACGTTGGTGGCGCTGTAGACGTAGTTCTCATTGGCGTAAGGAGAGTTGAAGTTGCTGGCTCCCGTGGTCTCGTACCAAGCCCTTGGTTCGAAGGAGACTCCGTCAACGGTGATGGAGCCGGCGTCGCGGGCCTCGCCTGACCTCTGTGACACTCCCCAGCCGTCCAGCGTGGCCTCGGTCATGGAGATGACCTTGCCGCCGAATCTCGCGTCGATGAGCATCGAGAGATTGAAGTTCTTGTAGCGGAATGAGTTGCTCCAGCCGGCGTAAACCTTGGAGTTCATGTTGCCGACATGCTTGAGCTGGTCGTTGTTGTCGTCGCCGAGGATCGGCTGTCCGGCATCGTTCTTCTTGATCTTGCCGCTCTCGTCCCTGAGGATCTGGCGTACATAGAGGTCACCGTAGGAACCACCTTCCTTGAGGATGATCTTGGCACCTCCGAAGTTGGAGAGTGTAAGGCCGTTAGGAAGCTCGTCCACGAGTTCCACGATCTTGTTGTTGTTGTAGGAGAAGTTCACTCCTGTCTCCCAGCTGAAGTCGTTGCTGAACTGCTCGTACCAGCTGGCGGTCATCTCGATACCCTGGTTCTCCACATTACCGGCGTTCACATAGCGGTTGCGCAGACCGGACTCGTAAGGAGAGGCTACGGAGAAGAACTGGTTCTTGGTGTTGGTCTTGTACCAGGTGGCGGAGACGTTGAGCCTGTTGTTGAAGAAGGCTCCGTCGAAACCGGCCTCGATGGAGTGGGTCATCTCAGGCTTGAGGGTTCTGAAAGGAGCGCTGTCCGGAGCGGAGATCGATCCCTGTGAGCCAAGGCTGTAGAGCAGGTTGGTCATGTAGACAGGGACATCGTTACCCACGATGGAGTAGCTTGCGCGGAACTTCACGAGGTCCACGGCAGGGCCGAGGTCGGCGAACTTGTTCAGAAGGAAGCTGGCTCCCACTGAAGGATAGAAGAATGACACATTGTCGGTGAAGGCAAGAGCCGATGACCAGTCGTTACGGGCGGTGACATCGATGAAGAGGCCTTCCTTGTAGCCGAACTGCGCGGTAGCGAACACGGCGTTAAGACGCTTCTCGGTGTTCCAGTGGCCACCCTTTCCGACAGACGACATATTCCCATAATAGTTGTTAGGGGTGAATATGTTAGGGTAGTAGACGTTGCCGTTGCCAGGGGCTGTGAACTGTGTTCCCTCGGCCCAGAGATCCACGTTTCCGGTCTTGCTGTGGGTGAAGCTGGAGCCGGCGGTCACGGAGAGTGAGAAGGTGTCGTTCCAGTTGTGGTTGTAGCCGACGAGCACATCGCCGTACATCTGGTCGCTGAAGTAGCGGTTGTCCTTCATTCTGCCCATAGGGTAGAGGTCACCGGTGCTGGAGGCGTAGGCGTTGTGCACAAAGTGCTCCTCGCCCCTCTCGTAGCGGAGACGGCCCTGTACGTAGAGATCCTTGATGATGTCCCATCTCACGCTGCCGCCGAACTCGTAGCGGTTGCGGTCAACGACCGGCTTCTGGCGGTTGAGCACCCAGTAAGGGTTGCTGTACTGCTGCTGCTTCGTGTTGGTCCAGTTCTGGACGTAGCAGCTGCGTGAGGCGTCATAGACCTCGTAGTTGTTCTTGTAGTGATCCCAGTCCTCGCCTCTCGGGAAGAGGTAGGCGCCGGTCAGAGGGTTCCAGAGGAATCCCGATGCGGACTGGTTCTCGATGTGCTGGTTGGTGAGCTTCGCGCTGGCCTCTATCTTGATGTTGTCGAGGACGGTGAAGTTGACCTTGGTGTTGAAGTTGTGGCTTCTGTACTCATTCTCAGGAGTCATGCCCTCTGAGTAGACATTGCCGTAGGAGAAGTAGGCTCCGAAAGAGTCGTTTCCGCCGGACACGGCGAATGTGTTGTTGGTCGTGAAACCTGTGCGGAAGAACTTCTTGAGATAGTTCGGCGCCTTTGAGGAGAGCTTGCTGCCCCAGCTGTAGGTGCCGTTGTCCGACATCCCGTAGTTGTTCTGGAACTTAGGAAGCACCATAGGGCTTTCTGCTGTCGTGTTGCTGGACACGGTGACGTTCACCTTGCCGGCTGCCGCTGACTTTGTCGTGATCATGATCGCTCCGTTGGCGGCCACGGCACCGTAAAGCGCTGCGGCTGACGCACCTTTAAGGAGGGTGATGGACTTGATGTCGTCAGGGTTGATCGTGGACATCACATCGCCGCCGTCCCTCTCGCCACCATAGTTGGAGGCCACCTGGGATGAGGTGATGTTCTGCATCACAGGCACACCGTCCACAACAATGAGAGGCTGGTTGCTTCCGTTGATGGACTTGTTGCCTCGGAAGAGGATCTTGGATGATCCGCCGGCTCCTGTCGAGTTAGGAGTGATGACCAGACCGGCGCTCTTTC
>ULWU01062010.1_pt1 | contig 20859 bp, 19 predicted proteins | sample 1960661 | NCBI WGS metagenome assembly ULWU01 (sample SAMEA4835821, study PRJEB28245) | human gut metagenome | biome: gut microbiome; material: fecal sample | place: Denmark | collected 2008
GAACATATCAGCAACCGCAAGCTTTTAGGAGCCAAGACGCTGTTCGCCACCCATTACCATGAGCTGACCGAGCTGGAAGGCAAAATGAATAATGTGAACAACTATTGCATTGCTGTGAAGGAATGTGGCGACGATATCGTGTTCTTACGTAAGATCGTAAAGGGCGGTGCGGACAAGAGCTACGGCATCCAGGTAGCGAAGTTGGCAGGAGTGCCGGATATGGTCATTGACCGTGCCAAGGAGATCGTGGAACAGCTGTCGGACAATGATATTACGGAAAAGGTGCAGAGCATCGCTATCGATAATAAAAACGATAGCAAGGCAAAAAAACAGCCCAAATACGATGAGGTGGATCTGGCACAGATGTCTCTGTTCGACACTGTGACGGATGAGGATATTCTGAAGGAACTGATGGAGATTGAGGTGACGACTCTGACCCCGTTAGATGCACTGAACACACTGTACCGGTTACAGAATAAGCTAAAGAACCGCTGGAACGGTTAGTTATAAGGGAAAGGCATAGGTAGATATATGGGAATACATGTACTGGACTCCCGGACGATCGACAGGATCGCTGCCGGTGAGGTGGTAGAACGACCTGCCAGCGTGGTGAAAGAGCTGGTGGAAAATGCCATAGATGCCGGTTCCACGGCGATTACGGTAGAGGCAAAAGAAGGTGGTATTGAGTTCATCCGTGTGACGGATAACGGCTGCGGCATTGAACGGGAACAGCTTCCCACAGCGTTTCTGCGGCATGCCACCAGCAAAATCGAAGATGCGGATGATCTGAACCATATCGCAAGCCTTGGCTTCCGTGGTGAGGCTCTGTCCAGTATCGCGGCGGTGTCCCGTGTGGAGATCATCACCAAGAGAAAGGAAAATCTCACCGGAACCCGCATGGTGTTAGAGGGGGCAAAGGAACAGTCTATCGATGAGATCGGCGCACCGGACGGTACCACATTCCTCATGAGGAATCTGTTCTTCAATACGCCGGTACGCCGGAAATTTTTAAAACAGCCTGCCACGGAGGGCAGTTATATCACGGATCTGATGGAACATCTGGCACTGTCCAGACCGGATATCTCCTTCAAATTCGTACTGGGGAATCAGACCAGATTCCATACCTCCGGAAATGGTGATCTGCGGGAAGTCATCTACCGGATCTACGGCAGAGAGATCGCTACACAGCTGGTACCGATCCAGATGGAAGAAAACGGCATTAAGGTAGAGGGATATTTGGGAAAACCGGTGCTGGTACGTTCCAACCGCAATTTTGAGATCTATTTTATCAACGGTCGCTTTATCCGCAGCGGTGTGATCGCTAAAGCCATTGAAGAAGGTTATAAGCAGTATCTGATGCAGCATAAATTCCCATTGTGCGTGCTGCATATTACGATGGATACGGAGACCGTGGATGTGAACGTACATCCCTCCAAAATGGATGTACGGTTCTCCGATGGCATGGCATTTGCCAGAATGCTGAGCGAGAATATAGCAACAACCCTGCGGAACCGGGAAATGATCCCGGATGCTTCCTTAGAGGATGAAAAATCCATTCAGAAAAAGGAGCAGGAAGACAGAAAAGCTTCCTGGAAGGAGCATACGCCGGAGGTGTTCGAGAAAAAAAGAGAAGAAAGCTACCGCGTCATGGAGGCTGCCAAATACGAGGCAGTACCGAAAGACCGGAGGGAATTTATACAGAAGCCAATTTGGCAGGAGGCACATGCAGGCATACAGACCAGTATCCGTAAACCGGAGCCTATAAGTGCGCGGACAGAGGAACCAAACCCGGTAACCGCAGCAACGCCTGAAACGAAAGAGGACGATTTCTTCGTGGAGGCAGCACCGCTAAAGCCAAGGGCTGAGACTTCATCAGAGCCTGTTATCTGCCCGGAGACCGCTGAGGTAATCGAGCCGAAGGAAGATAGTCCTGCGCAGACACAGCCGGAAGATAAGGAACCTGAGGTGAAGGCTGTTCAGCAGATGAATCTGTTTGAAGAGAAACTGTTATCTGTGCAGAATCGCAGCCGCTACCGTATCATCGGACAGGTCTTCGATACCTACTGGTTGATCCAGTTCGAGGATAAGCTGTTCATCATCGACCAGCATGCAGCCCATGAGAAGGTGAAATACGAACGCCTGATGAAGCAGTTCCATGAAAAAAGTGTGATATCCCAGCGCCTGATGCCGCCCATCATTGTAAGTCTCACGGGACAGGAGGAAAGCATTCTTCACACCTATGAGGATGCCTTTTCACAGCTTGGATTTGAGATCGAAGCCTTCGGCGGCAACGAATATGCCCTGCGCAGTGTCCCGGTGGACCTCTACGGGTGCAGCGAGAGAGAACTGTTTTTAGCGGTGCTTGATGAGCTGTCCCAGGAGACCGGCAACCGCGGAAGCTTCCAGGTCATCGAGGAGAAGATCGCATCCATGTCCTGCAAGGCAGCTGTTAAAGGTAACAACCGATTAAGCCTTCAGGAGGCGGATCAGCTGATCGATGAACTTCTGACATTGGATAACCCCTACAACTGTCCCCACGGCAGACCTACCATCATTGCCATGACGGAGACTGACCTTGAGAAGAAATTTAAGAGGATTGTATAATGCGTTTACTGATCAAACAACGAGTATTTTCCTGGACAGATTCTTATGACGTCTATGACGAAAATGAAAATGCAAAATATTTTGTAAAGGCGGAGTTCTTTTCCTTAGGACATCAGCTGCATGTATATGACAGAAACAATCGTGAACTGGGTGTTATCAGACAGCGGCTGTTGACCCTGCTCCCGGCATTTGAAATCGAAATTAATGGCCAGATAAGGGGCGAGATCCGCAAGCAGTTCTCCTTTTTCAAGCCAAGGTACGAGATCGATTACAACGGCTGGCGCGTGGAGGGAGATTTCCTGGGATGGGATTACGATGTGTACAGCGGATGCAGCAGTATCATTCATATCTCTAAGGAACTGTTCCGTTGGGGAGATACCTACACGATTAACTTTGCTGATCCGAAGGACGAACTGGAAGGGCTGATGTTAGTCATCGCCATTGATGCGGCAAACTGCACCCAGAATAATAATGGATAATGTGTAAGGAAGAAGAATTATGTCGGTAACACAATCTATAAAAAGACCGCTGGTCGTACTGACCGGTCCCACCGCAGCAGGCAAGACGAAATTGTCCATTGCGCTGGCAAAAACCATAGACGGAGAGATCCTGTCGGCAGATTCCATGCAGGTATATAAACATATGGATATCGGTTCCGCCAAGATCCGCCCGGAGGAAATGCAGGGAGTGCCCCATCATCTGATCGATATATTGGAGCCGTGGGAAGAATTTAATGTGGTGGTATTCCAGAAACGGTGTCTGGAATGCATGGAACAGATCTATGACAGGGGACATATTCCCATTCTGGTGGGAGGCACCGGGTTCTATATTCAGGCGGTACTTCGGGGGATTGATTTTACAGAGAACGAAGAGAATACTGAATATCGGGAAAAAATGGAACAGCTTGCGAAAGAAAAGGGACCGGAAGTACTACATGACATGCTCAGAAAAATTGATCCGGTTTCAGCAGATAACATTCATGCAAACAATATCAAGCGAACCATCCGTGCACTGGAATATTATGAATTGACCGGGGAACCGATCTCTACTCATAATGAACGAGAAAAAGAACGGACGAGTCCTTATAATTTCAGCTATTTTGTCCTGACGGATGACAGAGAAAAGCTGTATGCGCGGATCGAAAACCGCATTGATGAAATGATGTCGGAAGGACTGGTGGAAGAAGTCAGAAGCCTGAAAACAAAAGGCTGTCACAGAGGAATGGTATCCATGCAGGGACTGGGGTACAAAGAGATCCTGGAGTACCTGGACGGAGAATGCAGCCTGGAGGAAGCGGTGTATACTCTGAAGCGGGACACCAGGCATTTTGCCAAGAGACAGCTGACCTGGTTCCGCAGGGAGAACGAAGTTACCTGGCTGGATAAACAGCAATTTGACTATGACGAAGAGAAAATTTTAGAATATATGATAAAGGAATTAGGAGAAAAAGGGATCTATGAAAAACAGCAATAACAGTAATGAAGAAATGTATCTTTCCATGGGGATCAGTAAGACGGTATATGACTATGGATGCGCCATTGAGAAAAGTCTGCGGGAGCGTTTTGACGAGGTGGACCGGAATGCGGAGTATAATCAGTTAAAGGTGGTAAAAGCCATGCAACAGCATCAGGTAAGTGAAGCCTGTCTGCTGGGTACTACCGGCTATGGATATAATGACCTGGGAAGGGATACTCTGGAAGCAGTATATGCAGCAACTTTCCATACGGAGGATGCCCTGGTGCGTCCCCAGATCACCTGCGGCACCCATGCACTGGCACTGGCTCTGATGAGCAACTTAAGACCCGGAGACGAGCTGTTATCCCCCGTAGGCAAGCCGTATGATACTTTGGAAGAAGTCATCGGCATCCGTCCTTCGAAGGGGTCTCTGGCAGAATACGGTGTAACTTATCGCCAGGTAGACCTGCTGCCGGACGGAAGCTTTGATTATGATAAGATCCGTGAAAACATTAATGAGAAGACTCATCTGGTAACGATCCAGAGATCCAAGGGATATCAGACCAGACCGACCCTGTCGGTACAGCAGATCGGTGAGCTGATCGCCTTTATCAAAGGGATCAAGCCGGATGTGATCTGCATGGTGGATAACTGCTACGGAGAATTCGTGGAGACGATAGAACCCTCCGATGTAGGTGCGGATATGATCGTGGGATCTCTCATCAAAAATCCCGGCGGCGGACTGGCTCCCATCGGCGGCTATATCGCCGGTAAAAAGGAATGCGTGGAAAATGCGGCATACCGGCTGACTTCCCCGGGACTCGGTAAGGAAGTAGGAGCATCTCTTGGCATTCTGAAGGATTTTTATCAGGGATTTTTCCTGGCGCCTACCGTGACGGCTGGTGCATTAAAGGGAGCGATCTTTGCAGCAAATGTATATGAAAAATTAGGCTTTGCGGTAGTACCGAACGGTACAGAGAGCAGACATGATATTATCCAGGCGGTAACGTTTGGACAGCCGGAAGGCGTCATCGGCTTCTGCCAGGGAATCCAGGCAGCGGCTCCGGTAGACAGCCATGTAACGCCGGAACCCTGGGATATGCCGGGATATGATGCACAGGTCATCATGGCGGCAGGGGCATTCGTATCCGGATCCTCCATTGAACTGTCAGCAGACGGTCCCATTAAGCCTCCCTATGCCGTATATTTTCAGGGTGGACTGACCTGGCAGCATGCCAAGTTCGGCATTCTGAAATCCCTGCAGGCGTTGCTTAAGAAGGGAATCGTGACAGAAGAACAGATAAGGCAGGCAATATAGAACCTGCCTGGGAATACGAATCCTGTAGAAAAAGCGCAAAATAAAATCCACTAAATTTGTGTACAGAAGAAGCTTTTTGTGATAGTATAAAAAGACGTATGGAAGATGGGACTTATGGGGAGACCCGGACGGATACAGAGAGTACATAAGAAAAGAAAGAAGAGGAAATGCCTTGAAGAGAATTAATTGGGTATTGATTGTCCTGGTACTGATCGGATTTGTGATCGGCAGATTTATAGGAACTTATTTTGATGGTACTTTTCTGAATTACGGACAGAATTTTGGACTCAGCAGCCCGGTGGAACTGAATCTCGGTTTTATCATTCTTACCTTCGGACTGGAGTTTAACATTACCATTGCCAGCGTGATCGGTGTGATCATTGCTTTTGTGGTATACCGTTTTATCCGTTAGAGAACATACGTCGGAGAAGGCAGAAGGAGACTTATGCCTGCAAAATTAACACAACATGTAACGGATTTACAGCTGCCTTATGAGAGATTCTTAAACTTCGGACCGGAGAACCTTACGGAAGCGGAGCTTCTGGCAGTTATCCTGCGAACCGGAACCAAAGACACTTCCGCAGTGGAACTGGCGGAAAAGGTTCTGGCACTGGCAAAATATCCCAGGGAGGGACTTTTGGGTCTGCACGATGTAAGCGTGGAGGAACTGACACAGATCCGTGGGATCGGTACAGTGAAAGCAGTGAAATTAAAATGCATCGCCGAATTATCCAATCGTATGAGCCGGGCGAGAGCAAGCACCGGGATCTGTTTTACCAGAGCGGATATGGTGGCGGAATATTTCATGGAGAAGCTGCGCCATAAGGATACAGAGTGTGTATATCTGCTCTGCCTGGATGCAAAAGGACAGCTGATCCGGGAGAAAAAACTGTCGGACGGCTGTGTGAACATGGCACTGATATCTCCCAGAGAGATATTTTTAGAAGCATTGAAAGACAAAGCGGTGAATATTATCCTTGTGCATAATCATCCAAGTGGTGATCCAATGCCCAGCAGAGCGGACAGAGAACTTACCGACAACGTGGCCAGAGCGGGAGAACAGATGGATATTCCACTGTTAGACCACATTATTATCGGGGATAACAGGTATACTAGCTTTAAAGAACAAAAATTATTGAGATGATAGAAGAAAGGAAAACGACAGTGGCAAACAACGCATTCGGTATCGACCTCGGTACCAACAACATAAAGATCTATAATCGCAATGATGACAACATTATGATCGAGAAGAATATGATTGCCATCGAGAATAAGAATACTTTATTTGCATACGGCAACTCTGCATTTGAAATGTATGAGAAGGCTCCCGGCAATATTCATATTTCTTATCCGCTTTCCAACGGAGTGATCGCAGACATTAAGAATATGGAGACGCTGGTGAAGTATTTTATCGGAGATCTGCAAAAAGGCAATACCAAGCCTTCCGATTTCTTCATTGCGGTGCCGACGGATGTTACCGAGGTGGAGAAGAGAGCTTTCTACGATCTGATCAAGGGTGCCAATGTGAAGGCGAAGAAGATTATGGTAGTGGAAAAGGCAGTTGCGGACGGTCTGGGACTGGATATCGATGTGAAAAATTCCCAGGGTGTGCTGGTGGTAAATGTCGGTTATGAGACCACGGAGATCTCCATCCTGTCTTTGGGCGGTATCGTATTAAGCCGTCTGATCAAGGTGGGAGGTATGAAATTCGACGATGCCATCCGTGCGGCGGTCAGAAGAGAATTCTCACTGATCATTGGTGGCAAGACCGCGGAGAATGTGAAGATTGCTCTGAAAGAACTGGAAGAAGAGGGCAAGGGTGCCATTGTATACGGCAGAGATATTGTAACCGGTCTTCCGGTAGAACGTGAGATTCCCACGAAAATGGTGGACGAGTCCTTGGAAGAGCATTTCAACACGATCATTGATAACGTAAAAGTAATCTTAGAGAGGACTCCTCCCGAACTGGCAGCGGATATTTATCGTCACGGCATTTATCTGACCGGCGGCGCATCCCAGGTGAGCCATTTAGCGGAGAGACTGGCAACTGGTACCGGATTGCACGTTAATGTGGCAGAGAATCCTCTGACCAGCGTGGCAACGGGACTTGCCAAGATCATCAAGGATGATAACTATAAAACTGTAGCTTACGCAATTGAAGGGATGAGTAAATGAGCCCAGTCGTAAAAAGAAAAGGGGAGAGGTTTACTTTACCGAGTAAATATCTCCTTTTTATTTTAACTATCCTGTGTACTGTTATGATGTTGGTGACCTTCGGGACCAATGTGTTTAACCGCCCGTTTAACCGTGTGGTTGGATATGTGATCGTTCCCTTTGAACAGGGTATCGCCAAGGCGGGAGAATGGTTATCGAACCGTTCGGATGAACTGGTGCAGATCCGCACGCTTTTAGCGGAGAACAGCGCCCTGAAGGAACAGGTGGCATCCCTCACGGAGGAGAACACCCTGCTGCAGCAGGATAAATATGAACTGAATGAATTAAGAGGCTTATTGGAGCTGGATGAGGAATACGGAGATTATAATAAGATCGGAGCCAGGATCATCAGCAGAGATTCCGGGAACTGGTATTCTTCCTTTGTCATCGACAAGGGTTCCAATGACGGACTGGCAGATGATATGAATGTCATCGCCGGAGGCGGACTGGTAGGACGGATTACCTCTGTGGGACCAAACTGGTCCAGGGTGACATCGATCATTTCCGATAATTCCAATGTCAGCGGTATGACACTGGCAACAGGGGATAATCTTATTGTATCCGGAGATTTACAGCTGATGGCGCAGGGAGTGATCTCTTTCAGCAAGCTGGTAGACAGTCAGGATGCGGTCGCAGAGGGAGATAAGGTCGTAACCTCCGATATCAGTGACAAATATCTGCCCAATATCCTGATCGGTTATATCAGCACCATCAACAAAGATACAAATAATCTGACCAAATCCGGATATCTGACTCCGGTGGTGGATTTTGAACATCTGAGCGAAGTGCTTGTCATTACCGACAAAAAGCAGCAGGTTCCGGGAGGAGGCACAGATGGAGAATAACAGCAGTATTCTACGCAAGATCGTGGTTGTGTTACTGATCCTTGTATTCTTTATCCTGCAGTGCAGTGTGTTTAACAGTCTGGCGTTAGGTGGCATCATTCCCAATCTGATGATCATTCTGACTTCTTCTTTCGGATTCATGAGAGGGGAGAAGGCAGGACTTCTGATCGGGTTTGCCTGTGGGCTTTTATGGGATATTTTTTTTGGCAGCTTTCTTGGATTTTATGCCATGGTCATGATGTACATAGGCTTTGTGAACGGAAAATTCTGCCGGATCTTTTATCCGGAAGACATCAAACTGCCACTGGCACTGATCGTCGTAAGTGATATTTCTTATGGATTAATTTGCTATATTCTGATGTTCCTGTTGAGAGGGCGTTTTTATTTCCCGTATTATTTTACCAAAGTGATCCTTCCGGAGGCACTTTACACTATCGTTGTTACGATTATTTTGTATCCTCTGATTTTGAAGATCAATCAGAAGTTAGAGGAGAAGGAAAAAAGGAGCGCACAGAAATTTGTTTCGTGAAATCAAAGATCACATTATAAATATTGTGACCAGCAGACTGACAGTGTTGGCGATTTTATTTGTTTTTTTCGCCGGAGTGCTTGTTTATCGTTGCTTTAATCTGCAGATCGTAAACGGTAAAGAATATCTGAATGATTTTATTCTCCAAATTGAGAAGACCAGAGATATTTCCAGTACCAGAGGCCGCATTTTAGACCGCAACGGCAATGTCCTTGCGGAAAATGAGCTGGCGTACTCCGTGAAGATCGAGGATGTATTTGAATCCAGCCGGAATAAGAATGCCAAGGTGAACGATGTAGTATATCGTCTGATCAAACTGATTGAGAAAAACGGGGACAGTGTGATCACAGATTTTAAGATTGTGATCGATGAGGACGGTGATTTCACTTATTCGGTGGATGGTACGGCGTTGCTCCGTTTCCAGGCGGACGTACTTGGATATAAGACCGTCGACAAGCTGTCAGCGGAAGAAAAGGCCATGACAGCCCAGGAACTGATGGAATACCTAAGCCGTGCCAAGGGCTTTGCCATCGGTCAGTACGAGGATCCTGAGGACAATAAGACTCCTTTTGTACCCGGAAAGGGTTATACGAAGGAAGAGTGGCTGCAGATGGTGACCATCCGGTATGCCATGAATCTGACCTCTTTCCGTAAATACGTGGGGACCACTGTGGCAACCAATGTCAGTGAGGAGACGGTAGCCGTCATCATGGAGAATTCCGACCAGTTAGACGGTGTCTCCATTGTGGAAGACACAGTGAGACATTATATAGACAGTAAATATTTTGCACATGTGCTGGGATATACCGGCAAGATTTCTTCCGATGAACTGACGGAATTAAACGCGCAGGTCGTGGCGGAAGGCGGAAGTGAAGACTCGTATACTATCAATGATGTGGTAGGTAAGAGCGGTATGGAAGCCTATATGGAGACGACGTTGCAGGGTACCAAGGGCAGTGAGAAAGTGGTGGTGGATGTTACCGGTAAGGTGATTACCATTTTGGAGCGTAAAGAGGCACAGCCGGGAGCGGATGTCTACCTGAGCATAGACAAGGATCTTACAGAAGCGGTTTATAATATTGTGGAGCAGAAGCTTGCCGGCCTGGTAGCCAGCAAGATCATCAATGCCAAAGAGTTTAATCTGCCGGAAAATGCGAAAAGTTCTTCCATCAAAATACCCATCTACGATGTGTATTTTGCCATGATCAATAACAATATTCTGAACAGAAAGCACTTTGAAGCAGAGGACGCAAAAGAGACGGAACAGGCTGTATACGCAGCTTATCTGGAATATAAACAGGGTGTTTACGATAAGCTGACATACGAACTTACGGACGGGGCAACACCGTACAATAAACTATCCAAGGAGTATCAGGTCTACCAGAGCAATATTGTGAGCCTCCTTAGGGAGAATGGCGTGATCATGAAAGAACTGGTGGATGATAACGATGCCACACAGAATGCCTGGGCAAAGGAAGAGGTCATCTCTTTGAAGGAATACCTTCAGTATTGCATTGCTATGAACTGGATCGATGTCAGTAAGCTGGAACTGAATGATAAATATTCCGATTCCGCAGAGGTGTATGACAAACTTTTGGATTACATCATTGATGAGGTGGACCATACATCGGAATTTCAAAAACGTTTTTATAAATATATGTTGTTAAATGATAAGATCACCGGCAGACAGATCTGCATGCTCTTATGCGAACAACAGGTGGTGGATATTCCTGCGGAAGATGAGGAAGCTCTGTATTCCGGAAAACTGTCGGCATATCAGTTCATGATGAACCGGATCAATAATCTGGAGATCACACCGGCACAGCTGGCGCTGGATCCCTGCAATGCCTCTGTGGTAATTACGGATGTCAATACGGGTGACGTGCTTGCCATGGTATCTTACCCCGGCTATGACAACAATAAAATGGCAAATACCGTGGATGCGGAATACTATGCGCAGCTGAATGCGGACAAGTCCAGCCCTCAGCTGAATTTTGCCACACAATACAAGGCAGCGCCCGGATCTACATTCAAGATAGTGTCTGCTACGGCAGGGCTGATGGAGAATGTGATCAATCTGCAGACCAAAGTGAACTGTGTCGGAACCTTTACTGAGATTACACCATCTCCCAGATGCTGGAGGATCTCCGGACATGGTTATGAGAATGTAACATCAGCCATCAAAGATTCCTGTAACTATTTCTTCTACAATGTCGGCTATCAACTGGCTACAAGAAGTGGAACTTATAATGAGGAAGAAGGTCTGGATACTTTAAGTAAATATGCGGATCTGTATGGATTGACGGATAAGTCCGGCGTGGAGATTGGCGAATATGCTCCGGATGTGTCTACCAAGGACCCGGTACGTTCCGCTATCGGACAGGGCAGCAACAGCTATACGACGGTAGGACTCGCCAGATATGTTACTACCATTGCCAACAGCGGTACCTGCTATAATCTGACCCTTTTAGATAAGACCACAGATTCCCAGGGGAATCTGCTGAAGGAATATCATGCAGAGGTGCGGAATCAGATCGATCTGCCGCAGGAATACTGGAATGCTTTCCATCTGGGAATGCGTCAGGTGGTGGAGAATAAAAAGTATTTCAGCGATCTGGCGGTAAATGTTGCAGGTAAGACCGGTACGGCAGAGCAGACCGCGTCCAGACCGAACCATGCGCTGTTTATCTGCTATGCACCGTATGAGAATCCGGAGATCGCTATTGCGACCCGAATTCCCTTCGGATATTCCTCCGACTATGCGGCTCAGTTCACCAGAGACATTATTAAGTATTATTACGGACTGGCAGAAGAGGATGATCTGATCACCGGTACAGCAGATGCACTGGATAATGCGGTATCGAACGAGATGTGATCCTATTCGCGAAGGGTAAGCTTTGAAAAAGCAATTATGCGAATGTGAGGCTTTAAGATAGATATAGACAAAGTAAAAAGACAGGTATAGAACATGAAAGATGCAGTATTGATTAAAAGTTTTCCAAATGGTATTACGCTTTTAATGAGAGAGGATGTTTCCATGGAGGAAATTTTACAGGAACTTACGGTAAAATTTACAGAAGCAAGGAACTTTTTTGGAAACTCTACCATGGCACTGTCTATGGAGGGGCGAAAGGTGACAGAAGCAGAAGAAATTCTTATTTTGGATACCATCCGCGTGAACAGCAATGTCAGGATCGCCTGTATTGTAGGGCATGATGACGATACCAATAAAAATTTCATCAAGGCACTTCAACATATGGATAAAAAGCTGTCCGGTACGGAAGGAGGACAATTCTATAAAGGAACTCTGAAGAACCGGGAAGTGATCGAGACGGAGAACAGCATTGTGGTGCTGGGGGATGTTTATCCGGGAAGTGCAGTGTTTTCTGCAGGCAACATTATCATTTTGGGAGGCCTGTATGGCGAAGCTTATGCCGGAGGAGACGGCAGAGAAGATGCCTATATCGTAGCGCTTGAAATGGAGCCGGAAAGATTAAAAATCGGCGATTTCAAATACAAAACCAATGCGAAACAGTTGAAATGGGGAATACACCCCAAAGTACAACCGAAAATTGCACACCTGAAGGGTGGGAAGATCGTATTTGATCCCCTTACAAAAGAATTACTGGGTGCCTTTTAACAGGATCCAGGGGACGACAAAATAAAACAGGAGGAATCCAATATGGAACAAAATGTTTCCACGGAGAAGAAAAGCTCCGAAGTCATTGTCGTCACTTCAGGAAAAGGCGGTGTAGGTAAGACCACTACATCTGCAAATGTCGGAACAGGTCTTGCAAAGGCGGGCTGTAAAGTCTGCCTCATCGATACGGATATCGGACTGCGCAATCTCGATGTTGTCATGGGACTGGAGAACCGTATCGTATATAATCTGGTGGATGTGGTAGAAGGTAACTGCCGCATCAAGCAGGCATTGATTCGTGATAAGAGACATCCCGGACTCTATCTGATGCCTTCGGCACAGACCAGAGACAAAAGCGCGGTCACCCCGGGGCAGATGGTGAAGGTCATAGACCACCTGCGGGAACAGTTTGATTATATTATTTTAGACTGCCCTGCGGGAATCGAACAGGGATTCCAGAATGCCATCGCCGGAGCGGACCGGGCGTTAGTCGTAACCACGCCGGAGGTATCTGCTATCCGGGATGCAGATCGTATCATAGGACTGTTGGAAGCCAACGGATTCAAACAGATGGATCTGGTGATCAACAGACTGCGTATGGATATGGTGCGCCGGGGAGATATGATGTCTGCGGATGATGTGGTGGATATTCTTGCGATACCTCTCATCGGAATCATTCCGGATGATGAAAACGTGGTGATCGCCACGAATCAGGGAGAACCGCTTGTAGGGAATGATACACCGGCGGGAAAAGCATATTACAATGTGGTGGAACGTCTGCGAGGAAGAGAAATTCCCTTCCTGGACTTCGAAAAAGGTATGTCTTTCTGGACAAAAGTAACCGGTATTTTTCGAAAAGTATAGGAAGGGGACGGATGAATATGAAACATTTTTTTCGCAGGAAAAGTTCCTGCCAGGTGGCAAAGGACCGGTTGAAAATCCTGTTGATATCCGACAGGGTAAATTGTTCGCCGGAGATGATGGAACTGATTAAGGCAGATATTACCAAAGTGATCTCCAAGTATATGCGCATTGACACAGACCATATGGAGATTGAGATACAGGCGAAGGGCAATAATAAAGGCGGACGGAATAAAACTCCCAGTCTGATTGCCAATATACCGATCCTGGATCTGCAGAAAAATGCAAAAATGCCATGAATACATAAGAAACAGAAAGGCTGATAAATGTTTAAGAATTATAGATTACGGGATTATGATTTCAAATTGATCATATTGGTGCTTGCACTGTCGGTCGTCGGAATACTGACGATCGGCAGCGCCGAACCGGCACAGCAGAACAAGCAGATTGCCGGTGTGGCAGTCGGATTGGTTATCATGATCGTCCTTTCTTTTTTTAATTATTCCATTCTGCTGAAGCTATACTGGCTGATGTATATTGGCAATCTTGTCCTGCTGGGACTGGTCATTTTGATGGGCGAAGAAGGCAACGGAGCACAGAGATGGCTAAAGATCGGCGGACTGCAATTTCAACCTTCGGAACTTGCAAAAATTTTATTGATTTTATTCTTTGCACAGTTTATTATGAAATATAAGGAGAAGCTGAACACCTTCCGTGTGATCGCTTTGATCGCGGTACTTATGGGAGTTCCATGGATCATGGTAAAGGAACAGCCGGCACTGTCTACAAGTATTGTACTGATCTTTATTTTCTGCGTGATTCTGTACACCGGTGGCATCAGTTATAAACTGATCTTCGGAGCTTTGGCGGTAGCCGTTCCGGCTATCATTATCCTGGTATCACTGGCAATGCAGCCGGACAGTACCATATTGGAGACCTATCAGAGAAATCGTATTCTTGCCTTTGTGAATCCGGAGGAATATTCTACGGATCTGGCATACCAGCAGTTGAATTCCGTAACGGCCATCGGCTCCGGGGAACTGAACGGCAAGGGCTATAAAAATAACGAGATCACATCGGTGAAAAACGGCAATTTCCTGTCAGAAGCGGAAACCGATTTCATATTTGCGGTAATCGGGGAAGAGTTCGGATTTAAGGGAAGTATAGCGGTTATTATTCTACTGCTTTTAACGGCGATGGAATGCATATCCATTGCATCAAAAGCAAAGGATGTTGCGGGAACCATTATCGCCGCGTCTATGGGAGGCCTGATCGCCTTCCAGAGCTTTGTAAATATCGGAGTTGCAACATTTATTCTCCCGAACACAGGACTTCCGCTGCCTTTTGTCAGTTATGGACTGACATCATTACTCAGTCTGTATATTGGTATGGGAGTTGTAATGAATGTACGGCTTCAGGCGAAGAAAGGCTAAAGATAGAATAGAAGAAGGGGTATAGAGTATGAACATTGCACTGATTGCACATGATGCCAAAAAGAAATTAATGCAGAACTTCTGCATTGCTTATCGGGGAATCCTGAGCAAAAATGAATTGTACGCTACCGGAACTACCGGAAGACTGATCGAAGAGGTTACCAATCTTAACGTTCACAAATATCTGGCGGGTCATCTGGGCGGTGAGCAGCAGATTGGTGCACAGATCGAACACAACGAGATCGACCTGGTAATCTTTCTGCGGGATCCGCTGGCACCGAAGGCGCATGAACCGGATGTGAGTAATGTAATGCGTCTCTGTGATATGCATAATATCCCACTGGCAACGAATCTTGCCAGCGCAGAACTGTTGATCAAGTCCTTAGACAGAGGAGATTTAGAGTGGCGTGAGATGTACAAATAAATTTCGTATGATTACTTCCTGCATTTCGACAGTACTTTGTATGATAATGCTGACGGGATGTGGTAATGTAGCCTATGTGTTTCCCTATGACGTGGATTCTAACGTCAGCAGTTTTAATGTTCTCGCCGGAACGGGAGAAGACAAAGCAGCAACATTCGCCCAGGATCTGTGCGTGGTTACCGGGGACAATACCGGAGACGGCAGCGTGGATATGACCCAGGCGTCGGCGGCGGTATTGTTCGATGTGAATAACAAAGAAGTACTGTATTCAAAAAATGCCTATGAGCGGCTTTATCCCGCCAGCCTGACGAAGGTAATGACGGCATTGGTAGCACTGAAAAACGCATCTTTGGATACGATACTTACTGCCACGAATTCCGTTAAGATCACGGAGTCCGGTGCTCAGCTCTGCGGACTGAAAAGCGGCGATACCATGACGTTAGATCAGGCACTGCATATTCTGCTGATGTATTCCGCAAATGATGCAGCCATACTGATTGCGGAGAATGTTGGAGGCAGCGTGGATCATTTCGTGGAGATGATGAACGAAGAAGCAGCAAGACTTGGTGCAACCAATACCAGTTTCGCCAATCCCCACGGTCTGTCGGATGATAACCACTATACCACAGCATATGATCTGTATCTGATCTTCAATGAAGCAATCAAATATGATTCCTTCAATGAAATTATTCATATGACATCCTATCAGACCACGTATTATGATAAGGACGGTAAGGCAAAAGAGCTTACCGTGAATAATACGAACCGTTTCCTGAAGGGAGACTTTCAGGCACCGGAGAATATTACGGTGATCGGAGGCAAGACCGGTACCACCAATGCGGCAGGACACTGTCTGATATTGTTGTCCCGGGATGTGAGCGGAGCACCGTATATTTCCGTGATACTGAATTCTTCGGCAAGCGATGTGCTGTATCCGGAAATGGTACAACTCCTGGAGCAAATCAACAAATAGATGTTGTTTTTTAAGGGTATATAAACTATAATAAAGTAAATAGGTTGCGTGAAGTTCCTATAAATTTTACGACAGGAGGGTTACACCAATGGTTCAGTTGATTGTAGGCAAAAAGGGTAAGGGCAAGACAAAACAGCTGTTGGACAAAGTGAACAGCGAGGTAAAGGATATTTCGGGCAGTATCGTATATCTGGACAAAAGTACGAAACATATGTATGAACTGAACAACAAGGTGCGTCTGATCGACGTTTCCCGCTATATGATCGAGAATGAAAGCGAATTTTTGGGGTTCGTATGCGGTATCATTTCTCAGGATCATGATCTGGAACAGATGTATTTTGACAGCTTTTTAAAGATCGCAGCATTGGAAGGCAAAGATATTTCCGCAGTGATTGAGAAGCTGGACAAAATGAGCGATTTCTTCCAGGTAGATTTTATCCTCAGCGTATCAATGGATGAATCCGAATTACCGGAGGCTGTTAAGGATAAGATCATCGTATCTTTGTAAGAAAACGTATTATAATTTTCACGTATGAGAAGCCTCGGATGTCAACCGAGGCTTCTCAAATGTAAGAGGATAAAAAGAGGAAAGGAGGTTTTTCTTATGGCACAGCAGCGAAAATCTAAAAATAGTAAAGTAAAACAGTACAGAAAACCTTTGAACCTCAATATTGGTATGCTGATCTTCGGTGCTATTTTTATTTATGTGATCATCTGTGTGATCATGTATTACCAGACGGATCATATTGTCCGTTATGAAGTAACGGAAGGATCCCTGGCTACGAACAATATTTACCGGGGAATCGCTATCCGCAGTGAGAGTGTTGTGAACACCGATACGGCGGGATATGTAAATTTTTATGCAAGAGAGGGCGAACGTGTCGCTAAAGGAGATACGGTATATATCGTAGACGAGACCGGAAGATTAAGCCAGGAACTGGAAGATGCCAGTCTGGGAGAGAATACTCTGAGCAATCAGGAACTTTCGGAATTTCGAAATGAGATCGTGAATTTTATGCATGGGTATGATGACAGGAACTACGAGAATACCTATGATTTCAAATATTCGTTAAAAAATACAGTATTGAAGCTGGCGAATGTCAATATGCTGCAGAGTATTGAAAATGAAAACGGTGGTTCAGCCGCCAATATCGTGAACTTCTGCTATGCCCCGGAGACGGGAATCGTGGCATACTGGACCGACGGATACGAAGATCTGACCGTGGATGCGGTGACAGAAGCAGTATTCGACAATAAAGATTATGAGAAAAAGCAGATGCTGGGTAACGAACTGATGGCGGTAGGAGATCCGGTATATAAGCTGTCCACGGATGAGAACTGGTCCGTTGTGATCCCCATAGATGCGCAGCGCGGTGCCCAGATCCAGCAGGAAGATTATGTAAAGGTCCGTTTTCTGAAGAATCAGTATGAATCCTGGGGGCAGGCGAAGCTGTTCACCGGAAGTGACGGGAATACTTTTCTGTCTCTTACCTTTACCAATTCTATGGTAACGTTTGTATCCGATCGGTTTCTGGATATTGAGCTGATCTTAAACGATGAGACAGGACTAAAGATCCCGAATTCCTCTATCGTGGAGAAGGAGTTTTTCCTGATTGACGAAGACTTCGTTACGACCGATGAAAATGCGGGAACCCAGGGCGTCATCAGACAGTGCTATCTGGAAAACGGTAATATATCCAGTGAATTCGTGGAGACGGATGCCTACAGCTATGATGAGACAGAAGGTGTGTATTATATGGATACTTCCGTACTTAAGACGGGAGATGTCCTGTATAAGACGAACAGCCAGGATACCTATATGGTAAGCAAACGGGCCACCCTGATCGGTGTATATAATGTAAATAAGGGATATGCGGATTTCAAGCAGATTAATATCCTGTATCAGAATGATGAGTACTCTATTGTAAAGGCGAATACGACCTATGGACTGAATGTATATGATTATATTGTGCTGGACGGATCCGCAGTATCGGATGACCAGATCATTACCAACATCCGGAAGACAGACAGCAGCAAAACAGATGCATCCACGGACAATATGGTAGCGACAGAGCCAACGGATATATCGGAGGAAACTGTTCCGGCAGGTACAGAGGAGACACAGACGGAATCGACGGCAGAGACTTCCGGGGAAACGACGGAGAACAGCCCGGAACCGGAAAACAGTGTTGAACCGGAGAATACCCCGGAAGCTTAAAGGTGACAGAAAGGACGGTGGACAGAAATGGGAGCAGAACAGACCATACAAAGTATAGAACTGACACAAAATTATAATACGGTAAAAGAAAATATCAGAAAAGCCTGTGAGAAGGCTGGCAGATCGGAGCGGGAAGTGACCCTGCTTGCGGTAAGCAAGACAAAGCCGGTGGACATGCTTATGGATGTCTACCATGCGGGTGCCAGGGACTTCGGAGAGAATAAAGTACAGGAACTGGTGGATAAGATTCCACAGCTGCCTTCGGATATCAGATGGCACCTGATCGGACATTTACAACGCAATAAAGTAAAATATATTGTAGATAAGGTCTACCTGATCCACAGTGTGGACAGTCTCAGACTGGCGGAGGAGATCAGCAGGGAGGCTGTGAAGAAGCAGGTGGAAGTCAATATTCTGATCGAAGTCAATGTGGCACAGGAAGAGAGCAAGTTTGGTACCACAACAGAAGAGACTGAAAAACTGGTTCGCGATATTTCGTTTTTACCCGGTGTACATATTAAGGGACTTATGACCATCGCACCTTTTGTGGAAGACCCGGAGGAAAACAGGACATATTTTCGGAAACTTAGGCAATTAGCTGTTGACATCGGAAATAAAAACATTGATAATGTGTCTATGAGCATACTTTCCATGGGGATGACGGGAGATTATACAGTGGCAGTACAGGAAGGCGCTACAATCGTCAGAGTCGGAACCGGTATATTCGGAGAGCGAGACTATAGTAAGACGATATAAAGAATATTTTAAGAAGATTTTAATAAAGGAGACTCGTAAGCATGGGTGTAATGGATAAGTTCCTGAATTATATGAAACTGAACGATGAAGAAGACGAAGGTTTCTATGATGATGATTATCTGGATGATGAGGAAGAAGTAGAGCCTGTGAAAAAGTTCGGCGCTGCCAAGAACAGACAGCAGCCACAGGATGAGGAGGATCTGGATGATAAGGGAAAGCGTACTTCACAGCCCAAGGTTACTCCGATCCATCGTAGCGTTACCAAGAAAATGCCCGGAACCGGCATGGAAGTCTGTGTGATCAAACCTACTTCCGTAGAGGATGCACGGGAGATTACCGAGACACTTCTGGCGAACCGGACAGTGGTACTGAACCTGGAGGGACTGGATGTGGATATCGCACAGAGAATCATTGATTTCACTTCCGGATCCTGTTTTGCAATCTCCGGTAATTTACAGAAAATATCGCATTATATATTTATTATCACACCGGCAAGTGTAGATATCTCCGGTGATTTCCAGGATATTTTCGGCGGTGCCGGATCCTTTGAAATGCCTATTAACAACGGAATGTCATAAAATGTCATAAACGGATAACTTCCTGCAGCGGGCTGTAGGAAGTTTTTTAAAAGAAAAGAATGAAAACACAGAAAGAACGGTTTGAAATCAGACCGGAGGGTGAAAACATGGCACAGAGATTACCGGTGCTTTATAACAAAAAGCCTTGTTATGATATTGTATTTCAGAAGTCTTTTGACGGCTTATGGGAAGAACTGGAGGAACTGGGCGCTGCCGAGAAGAAATTATGCATCGTCACAGATTCTACCGTGGATGAATTGTACGGAGCGCAGGTTGCAGAACTTTTGGAAGGAAAATGCCGTAAAATCGTAAAATATGCATTTCCTGCCGGAGAGGAAAATAAGAATCTGGAGACGGTAAAGGATGTATATCGTTTTCTGATCGAAGAGGGCTTTGACAGAAAGGATATGCTGTTGGCGCTCGGCGGCGGTGTGACCGGCGATCTGACCGGTTTCGTTGCGGCAACGTATTTAAGAGGCATTGATTTTGTGCAGATTCCGACTACTTTGCTGGCGCAGGTGGACAGTTCCATCGGCGGCAAGACCGGCGTGGATTTTGACAGCTATAAGAACATGGTTGGCGCTTTCAAGATGCCCAGACTGGTATATATGAACCTGTCGGTACTTAAGACACTGGAAGAGAGACAGTTCTATTCCGGTTTTGCGGAAGTCATGAAATCTGCTTTGATCAAAGATGCTTTATTTTACGAGTGGCTGATTGAGAATATGTATGAGATCTGCGAGAGAGATCCTGCCACTTTGGAAGAGATGGTGATCCGTACCTGTTCCATTAAAAAGATGGTGGTAGAGAAGGATCCTACCGAACAGGGAGACCGGGCACTCCTTAATCTGGGACATACCATCGGACATGCCATTGAAAAATACAAGAATTTTGAGCTGTATCACGGCGAATGTGTTGCCCTTGGTACGGTGGCAGCGGCATATATTTCCTGGAAAAAGGAAATGCTCAGCATGGAAGAATTCTATGAGATCCGCGATATGTTCGTACCGT
>ULWU01044152.1_pt1 | contig 20727 bp, 19 predicted proteins | sample 1960661 | NCBI WGS metagenome assembly ULWU01 (sample SAMEA4835821, study PRJEB28245) | human gut metagenome | biome: gut microbiome; material: fecal sample | place: Denmark | collected 2008
GAAAGCTGCGCAGACCATGACAGATTTTCCTGAAATATGAATTGTATATTGCAGGCTGCACTGCTATAATGGGAAACGAAACAAAAAAATAAAACATGCAGAGTAGGTTTGTATGCGTTAAGTGCCGGCAGGACAGAGAGTTGCCTGTTGGACGAAAAGCCGGTTCGGCTTGCGGTATACAGACCGCATCTCGCTGCAGCAGAAGATAATCCCATTATCTCCTTTTGCGGCCCGATGTCTGTAGAAGGAGGAAATGCAATGAAAAAAATGGCAGCTCTTTTTACGGAATCCATGCGGGAGTTTCGCAATATCCGCACCATCACGGCGTGCGGACTTTTTGCGGCGCTTGCGTTGATTCTCAACTCGTTCACCGTTCAGATCGGGAATTACTTAAAGATCGGCGTATCCGGTCTTCCGAATGAAATGGTGGACGTCCTGTTTGGCCCTGCGGTCGGCAGCCTGTTTGCGGCAGCGATGGATATTTTAAAGCTGCTGCTGTATCCCACCGGAGCATGGATTCCGGGTCTGACCTTAAACTGCCTGCTGGCGGGACTGATCTACGGATTTTTCCTGTACCGCAAACCGACAAACTTTTGGCGGATTCTGGCGGCGGAGCTGACAGTGGCGCTTTTGGTGAACGTCCTGCTCGGAACCTTCTGGCTGTCTCAGGTGTACGGTAAGGCGTTTATGGTGATGCTTCCCGCGCGGCTGATCAAAAATGTGATCAAGGCTCCGGTGGACAGCATCATTTTATATCTGGTGATGACGGTGCTGGAACGTGCCGGTGTTTTCCGGATGTTAAAAATTTTCCGCCCGGGAAAAAATGGCGTATGGAGACAGGAAAAGATCTCCGGCTTCGACAAAAAATGACAGGAGGTCAAAATGAATGGGATTCCAGACGCAAACAGACCTGGAGCGCAACTGCATTTTTATCCCTGATTTATTTTGAAATTCTGGGGCTTACCATGGAGGATGGAGAACCGGTCTTTCATCCGCAGATGCCGATTAACTGCGGTCACATGAGGATCCGCGGCTTCGAAGTGGCGGGCTGGCTCTTTGATCTGGATATCGACGGAAAAGAGGTTTCTGTGCGGAAGCGAAAGATTTCATAAACAATAGAATGCACGCTCTGCGAGCATTCTATTGTCATGAATAAAAATTAGAACAAGGCGGAAACGGATGCCCGGCAGCGGGTGTGCGTTTCCGCTTTATTATCGTATAGGAAACTTCGTTTCCAGATAATAAACGCTCTACGAGGATGCGCCAGGGCACATTCTTTTTTATCATCCTTGTCGCCCTTGACAAAATGAAAAACGTAGCTTATAGTTTATAACACAAACAATATTATACAATATATAATATTGTAGAAGATACAGGTTTAGGGAAAGGATGGAAACGTATGATTTTTAATACAGGCTCTGCGCTGCTGGATGCGATTGTTCTTGCAGTTGTTTCCCGGGAGCCGGAAGGGACATACGGCTATAAAATCACGCAGGAGGTCCGCCAGGCGATCGATCTGTCGGAATCGACATTGTACCCGGTGCTTCGCAGACTGCAAAAAGACGGCTGCCTGGAAGTCTACGATATGGAATTCGGAGGCAGGAACCGGCGGTATTATCGGATTACGGAGCAAGGAAGCGCGCAGCTTTCGCTGTATGAATCGGAATGGATTCGGTATTCTGAGAAGATAACGGCACTTTTTGAGGGAGGACAAAATTGATGGACAGGGCAGAATTTTTAAATCGTCTGGAAGCGCAGCTTTTAGATGTTCCGCAGGCGGAGCGGGAAGAAGCGCTGCAATATTATGAGGATTACTTAAACGACGCGGGCGACGCAGGAGATTTCGATATTCTGCAGGAACTCGGCACACCGGAGAAGGTCGCGGATTCTATCCGGAACGGACTGCGGCAGGAGAGCAGCGACGCGGGCGAGCGCAGCGGCCAGGCGGACGAAAATTGGCAGGACAGCAGCCGCACCGGTCAGCTGGGTGACAGCGGTTATTTCTCCGAAAACGGCTACGTCGACCGGGAGCCGCAGAAGGAAGAGCTGCAGCGGGTAAAGCAACCTGCGTGCGGCGACCGTTCTGATGCGGACTGGCAGAGCACGGATAGCGATCCAGAGGATGATTCCAGCGCTGCCCGCAGAAAGCAATCCCCGGTCTGGCTGTGGATTTTGCTGATCGTCTTCGCAGCGCCTGTGGTGCTTCCGATTGTGTTTGGGCTGCTTGTGGCGGCAATTTCCGTTCTCTTTGCCCTGTTTATCACAGGAATTGCACTGCTGGTCTGCGGAATCGTCTGTGCAGGCGCGGGCATCTGGGCGCTGATTCAGGCGTTTACGCAGATCGTAGTGTGGCCAGCGGCGGCGATGATTGGAATCGGCATCAGTTTGGCAGCAATCGGAATCGGCGTTTTGGTGACGATGCTTATGGGATGGCTGATCGGTAAGGTGGTTCCGACAGGGGTCCGGGCGTTGTGCAACTGCCTGCATAGGATTGTGACGGGAAAAGGAGGTCGGGCAGCATGAAAAACTGGAAAAAAGGGATGATTGCAGGCTCAATTATCTGCATTGCAGCAGGATTCCTTCTCATCGGGATCGGAAGCTCAATGGGCGGATGGAAGAATATTGACAAGATCAACAGCCGTTACATCCATTTCGGGGACAGCGACACGTTTATCGGTTTGAATTTCCCGGCAAATACAACAGAATCGCATCAGATTTTGTCACGGGAAACCGACAGCCCTGTAGAGGTAGGAAGCGACAGCTCAGGTGAGGTAATTTCGTTCAACGGGAAATTACCGGAAAAGATGGAGATTTCCGCAAATACCCTGGCATTAAAAATTGTTCCCGGAAAGTCCGACGCAATTATCCTCGGCGGAAGCAATCGGGATAAGATGAACTGTTATATCAAAGACGACTGCCTGTATCTGGAAGAAAAGAACCATAAACCGATTCAAACGGGCGGCGAAATCGTCCTGACGGTTCCAGAATCGATGGACTGGAAAAAGATCGAAATCGATGCACAGGCGGCGTATGTGGCACTGCAGGATTTTTCAGCGGAGGAAATGGAATTTTCGGCAGGTGCTGGAAGCATTGAAGCATCCGGTCTGCAGACGAAAAAGCTGATTTTGTCGGTGGAGGCGGGAGCCATTACTTTGACGGACAGTGAGGCAGCAGAGCTGGAAGCGGATGCAGAAGCAGGGGCGATCCATTTTTCAGGGAGCATTACGGAACTGGTGGATGCAGATGCAGAGCTTGGAAGCATTATGCTGAAGCTTTCGCAGAGCGAAGATGATTTTGACTATGAGATCGAAAACGATCTGGGAAATGTGGAATTTGACGGCGTTTCCATGAGAAATTCCGTGATCCACAATAAGGCGTCCGGAAAGATGAAATTGGATTCTTCCATGGGAAATATTGAAATTTACTTCGAACAGGATTAAGATAAAGCAAAGAAAGAGAGAGAGGACATCATTATGAACAACAAGAAATTATTTCGTTCCACAACGAACAGAATGGTATGCGGCGTGTGCGGCGGTCTTGGAGATTTCTTCGGGATCGATGCGACCGTGATCCGCATTTTATATGTTGTCATCAGTCTGGTAGCAGGCGCAGGCTTCCTCGGACTGATCCTGTATTTTATTCTGGCAGTGATCATTCCGGAAGATGACGGAATCGTAGACTAAAGACGAGAGGAAGAAGATTGAAAAATAAAATTTTTCAATCGTGGGATTTGTGTCTGCGCGCACTTGACACAAGCTCGACATGCGCAAAAATGTGCGCAGAAATGAGGAAAACTATGTTTCGTGAAATCAAACCGCAGGAGATCAAGGATAACCCCTTTGAACTGATCGGAAAAGAGTGGCTGCTGGTAGCTGCAAACAAAGACGGCAAAAGCAACGCCATGACGGCGAGCTGGGGAGCAGTAGGTGAAATGTGGGGAAAGTCGGTCGTGATGATCGTGATCCGCCCCCAGCGCTATACGAAGACCTTTCTGGATCAGACAGAGACGTTTTCCCTTGGTATTTTCCCGGAAACACAGCGGGAGATGTTAAATTACATGGGAACGGTATCTGGAAGGACAGAGGATAAGATCGCCAAAAGCGGACTGACAGAGTCACTTGTAGATGGCGCACCCGTTTTTGAAGAAAGCCGGATGACGCTCGTGTGCCGTAAGCTGTTCGCACAGCCCATGGAGGAAGCGGCATTTCTGGATCAAAAGACCGTGGATTCCTGGTATCCGGATAAGGATTTTCATACGCTTTATATCGCAGAAATTGAGAAAGTGCTGGTAAAATAGAGCCGGATCGAAATAACAGATTGCAAAAAAGATCCTGCATTGCAGCTGCGCGTTTGCGCCGGACAATGCAGGATCTTTTGTTTCTTTCATAGGAAAATGCGTTCTATGAAAGAAAAACGCGCTGCGAGGATGCGCACTCGGCGCAGGGGTAGATGGTTGCTAAAGCAACCGCGCCTCGGCGCGAGAATGTGCCTTGGCACATTCCTTTTTCGTGCAGGAAAAACAGGAGCTGATACGCCCGGTTATAGATGTATCATTTACTGGTCTGCCAGATCTGACAGGAAATTTTCGAAGCAGACGCCATCAGGCTCCGGAATCTGCAGCGCTTTCGATGCGGAAATACATTTGGAAATAAAATCCGCCGCCTTTTGGACGGAGACGGAAAAATCGACGCCGTTTAGTGCGTCCGCCATCAGGATCGAAGCGAAAATATCGCCGGTTCCATGTCGGGACGGACCTGCAGAGGGCGTCAGGCAGGCGCGTTGAGAAAACGGCTCCTTGCAGGACAGATAATTTTCAAAGCCTTCTTTCCCATGGATCAGGCAGGGCAGACCTGTGATGACGATTTTGGACGGACCGAGTTTGTGAAGCCTTTGACAAAGCTCAGAAAGCTCAGATTCATTCCAGAAGCCGTCTTTCCAGGGTGTATCCGTCAAAAGGCATGCTTCCGTGATATTGGGCGTAATGATGTCTGCCAGCGGAATCAGGCTGCGCAGCTTTTGGCAGTGTTCCGTTGTGATCGTGCGATAGGGCTTTCCGTGATCGCCCATGACGGGATCGACGAGAATTGTTTGGCAGCCTCGGCTTTTCTGGTCGGAAAGAAAGGAAGAGACAGACAGAATCTGTTCTGCCTGTCCTAAAAATCCGCACAAAACACCGTCAAACATAAGATTTAACTGCTTCCATTGTTCCAGATAGGAGGGCAGAAACGCAGTCAGATCCTGACAGGCGAAGGCTGCAAACCCTGTATGATTGGAAAAAACGGCGGTAGGCACCGGGCACGCCTGCACCCTCATGGCGCTCAAAATGGGAAGCGCCTCGGTGAGGGAACAGCGTCCATATCCGGCGAAGCTGTTGATGACTGCCGCCTTTTTGGGAATCTGTAGATTCATTTGGAAGATCCTTCTTTGCCGACCTGAAAGAACAGACCGGACTTTTTGAGTGCAGGCAGAAGCGCCATGTATACAAGAACGGAAACGATGGTGGAAATCACGGTGTTGATGGCTGTTGCAGTGATATTCCATGCCAGAGTCAGCTCTGCAGCGGGTTTGCCCAGGATCAGCAGCTTATAAAAATATCCTACAAGAGGATCAAAGATTGTGTTGAAGATCAGCCCGCCCAGTGCTGCCAGTGCTGCAATACGGGCGATTTTCTTTTTGTCTGTCTGATAAGTGATGTGACCGAAGCGATGGGCGATCAGACCGGTGATCAGACCGATGCAGAGCTTCAGAATAAAGGTCTTGGGTGCATATACGACATAGACGGGATCGAAAAGGTCGCCGATGGTCATGCCGATGGAGCCGCCGATGCCGCCCCAGAGACCGCCAAGGATCAGCGCACCGAGAACACAGACTGCATTGCCGAGATGGATGCTTGTTGCGTCGCCGCCGGGAAGCGGGATCTTAATCTGCAAAAAAGTGAAGACAACATAAGATAATGCTGCAAATACACCGGTCAAAACCAGCTTTTGAAAAGATTCTTTTTTCATAGTGGAAATCCTCCTCATCAAAGTTTTTCTTATCATAAGCAATATGTGGCATGATAGAAAGTGCCATTTTACACTTTTTTTACCATACCAGTTTTGAAATTGCTGCCAAATTTGCAAGTGGTTACAAAAAGAACGTGCGTTTGGATTATCGATTTTGTGAGACATTACGGCTTACCGGAAAGTCGCAAATTTGCTAGAATGGAAAGCAGAAAACATGCGCAAAAAGCGTGCGCAGAAATGAGCGGAAAAAATGAAAGAAACAGGAAGCTATTTGTTGGATGTGCTTTTTATGGGAGGTCTGATTACAGCCAGCCTTTGTGATTTTAAGAAAAGAAAGATTCCGGACGCGATCACGGGCTTTCTGTTCCTGACCGGTGTTGCTGCGCTTTTTTGGATGCCGCAGCCTTCTATAAGAATGCGTCTTGCCGGGGCATTTATTGCCGGATTGCCGCTTTTTGCGGCAGCTGTATGCAGGCCGGGAGCAGTCGGCGGCGGAGATGTCAAGCTGATGGCGGCAGGTGGTTTCTTTTTGGGATTGTCTGCTGTCTGGGACAGTCTCGCGTTTGGAATGACGCTTGCAGGGGGATACTGTCTGTGCCTGATGTTACTTCGAAATGGGAGAGAGCAAAAGATTGCGCTTGGACCATTTCTGAGTATGGGGCTTATGTTTGGAATGTTCCGCTCTATGGGAGCATGATTAGGAATAGAAGACCGGACCTGTGACTTTTTCGTGTAAAGTCTTTACAAAGCGGGAGAAAAGTTGATACAATACCGTCTGTATGCGCTGACACCAGAAACAGCCGGAAAACCCGTTGGTTTTGGCATCGGGGCGAAAGAAAGACAGGAAAAGGCAGAGATCTATCATGTGGAAAAAAAGAGAAAAAAAATTAGCGCAGAAAAGGAAAAAGATCGGAATCGCAGCGGCAGCAGTGATTGTGGCGGCAGCAGGTTCTACGCTGATTTATCATAATTTACCGCAGACAAAGGTGGAAAAGCAGCTGACCCTTGCGGCAAAATATATGACGGAAATGAATTATTTGGAGGCGCAGGAGGCTTATACGGAAGCGCTTTCCATCGATGAAGGCAGCGTGCGCGCTTATCGTGGGCTGGCGGATGATTATGCAGCGCAGGGACAGCTGGATGAGGCGGCAGAAATTCTGCATCAGGGATACGAGACGACACAGTCCGAAATTCTGCTGCAGAACTACTGTGCGACCGTATTGAACAGCGTAGTGGAGCATGTCAATGAAAAGACTGCCGGTTTGGACGATATCAGGAGTTGTCTTACCGTGCTGGAATCAGATCCGGATAATGAAAGTGTCAGAAGCGTTTTAGAAAACTGTGTCCAGCAGGTCACAGTGCAGGAGGATACTGCGTCCCTGATGTTAGACGAACTGGATGGAACCTCTGATTTTGACGAATATGCAGACGTTGCCGAAAAGCTTTTGGGGCTTGCAGAAAAGGACAGCAGCTACCAGGAAGCAGCATACAGCTTTATAATACCGAAAGCACAGAAGATTTATTTAAGCCTTTCGCATCGGGACAGCTGGAAGAAACTGCTAGAAAGGGCGCAGGCGCTGGGAGATGCAGAAGCAGATGGTATTTTGGCATGTCTTTCCAAACAGCAGGAGATAAGCGATTACTTCGCGCCGATGTTTGAGGCGTTTGAACAGGAAGGCTACGAGGCGGCGCGGAATTTCATCGTGACGGATCAGTACAAGGCCATCCGGGATGCGTTTATCAATCGCACGATGGAATACTGGACGGGCAATACCTATGTGCCGGTCACGAAAGAAGCGATCGTATTTCTCCTTACAGATGACGGCTGGAAGTTTTCTTTTGTAGAAGATGATTCTCTTGCACAGCCAAGTGGTACAATTCGGGTGCTGGGACAGAAAATGGAGGATCTCGGCGTACAGAGAAGCAGTATCGAATATGTGCCAGCTTACGATCCGGCGGCATATTATCCGCATACGGAATATGAGATCGTGTACTGGAATACAATGGTAAGCGGGATTGCAACGGACAATACAAACGTCGTATCCCGGATGAATTACCGATTTGCAAAAAAGACCTACACGGCGGAGGGCTCGTCGGCGGAAATGATTTATGACTGGGGCGGAGAAAACGAGAAGCGTCAGAAGGAGTAAGTAGGCTGCCACAGCGTGGGGGTTTCATGCAGGCGGCGCAGATGGACAGAAGGGAGTGGCAGCATGCAACGGTGTATCTTAATTGGAGCAGGAGACTGCAGCGTTCAAAAAATCGAAACAAAGCCGGAGGATCTTGTGATCGCAGTGGATGGCGGTTACGATACCTGCAGAAAATATGATATAGTTCCGGACCTGATTGTGGGCGACTTTGATTCCGCGCAGGAATCGGACATGCCGCAGATTGCGGAGATCGCAAAAATTGCGCCGGATCATGTCGTTTTACTTCCGACAGAAAAGGACGATACGGATATGCTGGCTGCCATCCGTATAGGTCTTTTAGAAGGCTGTCAGGAATTTCGCATTTACGGCGGGATGGGCGGCAGACTCGAGCATACGCTGGCAAACCTGCAGTGCCTGATTTATTTAAAACAGTGTAGTGCAGTTGGGTATTTGATGGATGATAAGACGACGGCGTTCGTGATGCAGAACGAGACGGTCTGGTTTAAACCGGAAGCGAAAGGCTTTCTGTCCCTGTTTTCTCTTGGGGAAAAGGCATCAGGCGTTACGATTCGGAATTTAAAATATGAAATGCAGGACGGTGAGATTACAAACAGCTTTCCGATCGGGATTTCCAATGAATTTATTGGAAAACGGTCCAGTGTGACGGTGGAGCAGGGAATGCTTGCAGTGATCTTATCCGAAAAAGAATAACGGGCGCAAGAAGGGGCAGAATAGAAAGAAGGCACAAAAAACGGCGCTGTCTGGAAAACGAAATTCCAGACAGCGCCGTTTTGCTCGTGGTGCGGCACAACAAAATGATATCGTCTTTATGCCGTGGTGCAGTGATTTACATCACATTTTTAAACTGACTCATGTACAGATCGTAGTAGAAGCCTTTCTGCGCAAGCAGCTGCGCTGCATTGCCCTCCTCGATGATGCGGCCATCGTCGATGACGAAGATCCGGTCGGCCTTCTGGATCGTGGAAAGGCGGTGTGCAATGACAAAGGAGGTACGTCCCTTTAAAAGCTGTTCAATGCCCTCCTGCACGAGGATTTCCGTGTTGGTATCGATGCTGCTGGTTGCCTCGTCCAGAATCAGGATGCGGGGATCGGATACCATCGTGCGGGCAAAGGCGAGCAGCTGCTTCTGACCGATGGAAAGACCGCCGCCGCGTTCGGATAATACGGTGTCATATCCTTTTTCGAGCTTTAGGATAAAGTCATGTGCGTTGACTGCCTTTGCGGCTGCGATGATCTCTTCATCCGTCGCATCGAGCTTTCCGTAACGGATATTGTCCTTGATCGTGCCGGAGAACAGGAAGTTATCCTGCGTCATGACGCCCATCTGCTGCCGGAGGCTTTCGATGGAAATTTTCTGCACGTCGTAATCGTCGATCAGGATATGACCGGTCTGGATATCGTAAAAGCGGCTGATCAGGTTGACGATCGTCGTTTTGCCTGCGCCGGTGGGACCGACTAAAGCAATCGTTTCGCCGGGTTTGATCTGGAAGCTGACGTCGTCTAAAACGCGCTTCTCTCCATCATAGGAGAAGGAAACATGATCGAAGGTAACAGCCCCTTTGACCGGAGGCAGCTTGGTCACACCGTCAGCATCGGAAATTTTAGTCTCTGTGTCCAGAATCTCAAAAATACGTTCGGCTCCGGCGATATTGGTGATGATCTGGTTGTAAAAGTTGCTCAGGTTCATAATCGGATTCCAAAACATCGAAATATAAGAGCCGAATGCGATCAGGATACCGAGGGAAATCTTATCGGGACCGAGAAGGACAATACCGGTAAAATACAGGGCGAAAGTGCCGATTGCCCAGCAAATATCGATGGCGGAACCGAACGCGTCATTTAAGCGCACTGCGTCGATAAAAGAATCCCGGTGCTCGTCCGTCAGTTGATGAAACGTAGCCATCGTTTCCTGTTCGGCGGAAAAGCTCTGGATGATACGGATTCCGGACAAATCCTCGTGGACAAACGCGTTTAAGTTGGAAGATTTTTTGCGGTGGATCTGCCAGCGCTTATGCGAGTACACCTGGATAAACCACATGCAGAAGATCATCAGCGGCAGGCTGATCAGGGAAGCCGCTGCGAGAACCGGATTTTTGAGAAACATGATCACGACGACGGCGCAGATTGTGAAAAAATCCGGGATCAGCGTCGTGACGCAGTTGCCGAGCACGTCCTTTAAGGAGTTGATGTCGCCGATAATACGGGCGAGGATCTTGCCGGTGGGACGGCTGTCGAAAAAGGAAAAATCCAGGGTCTGGATGTGAGTATAAAGCTGCTGGCGGATCGTTACGAGGATACTGTTGCAGACCTTTGCCATAATCAGCATCCGCAGCTTGACAAAAAGGATCATGATCACGTTCAGCACAACGGCGATTCCAATCAGTTTTGCCAGTCCGGGAAAATCGCCGGTGGAAATATGCTTGTCAATCGCGTTTTCCATGATCAGAGGGTTTACGAGGCTGACAAACACGCAGAACGCCATGATCGCCAGAACAGCGAGGATCTCCTTTTTATAGTCCAGCAGATAGGAAAACAGGCGCATCAGCGTCTTCATTTTACCGACGTCTGTGCTGTGTTCGTCCTGCTTATAAGAATTAACAGCCATAATCTGTCACCTCCTTCTGGTCAGGCATCATGCCAAACTGAGCCTGCCAGGTTTGATAGTAAAGCCCGTGAAGGGCAAGCAGTTCTTCGTGGGTACCACGTTCTGCAATGTGTCCGTTTTCCAGGACGATGATTTCGTCTGCATGACGGACGGCACTGATACGGTGCGCGATGATGAGCTTGGTCGTATGGGGCAGCCGGGTGAGGGTCTGCTGGATGGCATATTCCGTTTCCATATCCAGTGCGCTGGTCGAATCATCCAGCACCAGCACAGGTGTATGTTTTGCAAGCGCCCGCGCGATGGAAATTCGCTGCTTCTGGCCGCCGGACAAGCCGACACCGCGTTCGCCGATTACGGTGTCATACTGCTCGGAGAGCCGGTCGATAAATTCCGAAGCCTGGGCGTCGCGGGAAGCGAGCCGCACGTCGGAAATGTTTAAGTTTCCTTTCTGACCGAGCATAACGTTTTCCTGAATTGTATCCGAGAACAGAAAGACGTCCTGCATGACGGTGGAAATACAGCTGCGCAGCTGACGCAGGCTGAGTTTGCGGATATCCACGTTGTCGAGATAGATCGTGCCGCCCGTCGCATCGTAAAGGCGGCAGAGCAGCTGGATCAGGGACGTCTTGCCGCTTCCGGTCGCGCCCATGATACCGATCGTTTTGCCTGCCTCCACATGGAAATGGATGTCGTGAAGAATCTCATGCTGGTCCTCCTTATGGAAAGAAACGTGCTCGAAGCGGATATCGCCGGTCACTTCCGGCAGGACAATCGGTTTTTCAGGTTCCTGAATCGAAGGCTTCTGGACGTACACTTTGCGAATTTTGCGGTAACTGCCGACCGCGGAGGAAAAGTCGTTGGACAGCCAGCCGAGCATTTCCATCGGCCATACGATGTTGGTGGAATATTGTACGAATGCGCTGAGTGCGCCGAGCGTCAGCTCTCCCTGCAGGAATAAGTAACCGCCGATCAAAAGCACCAGAAGCGGCAGCAGTTTTCCAATCAGGGAAAAGTACGGAGAGTAGCGGACAAACACGCGGGACTGCGTCATGTTCAGCTCGTAGTAGCGCTTATTGTGGGAAAGAAACTTTTTGATTTCGAATTTTTCCCGCGCAAAGGCTTTGACGGTGCGCACGCCTGCAAGGTTTTCTTCTGCAACGGTGTTTAATTTTGCGTTTTCCTCACTGATCTCTTCGTAGATAGTTCCGAGTCTGTTTTCCATCAAAATTGCAAGGACGGCGCAGAAAATCATGCAGAGCGTGGGCAGGATCGCAAGTTTCCAGTTTAAACTGTACATGCAGAATAAAATGACGGTGACATGGAACGCAACCTCCATCATCAGCATGCCGACGTAGCCGAGCGCATTCCAGATGCGGTCGATGTCGTCCTTGACGCGCGCCATCAGCTCTCCGGTGCTCGTCTTGTCAAAAAAGTCGGCGGACAGCGACTGAATGTGCGCGAATAAATCGCGGCGCATGTCTGTGGCGATGGTAGAGGAGATTTTGTCGAAGGTAAACTCCTTGGTGTACTGGAAAATACAGCGTCCGATGCCGATGAGTAAAATCGCCAGCAGCAGATATTTGAGCTTCCCCATCTGACCGCCCACAAGGACGTCATCGACAATATGCCGGGTCACCTGCGGGGTGAGCAGATCCAGGCTGACCGCGATAACCATCGAAAGGATGGCAAACAGATAGCCCGGAATGTGCTGTTTTAAGTAGTAGGACAACTTTTTCATGAAAATAAATTCCCCCTTCTTTTGAAGTTGATATATGTGGAAAAAATCCCGCCAGACAGGATTTTTGCTCCATTTGTAAAAAACATAACGTCGAAAGGGACGTTTGCTCATAATGCCTGCAAAGGCAGGACATACCCCTGGGTATAAAAAAACGCAGAAGCATGAAAGCATGTTCTGCGGCAAAAAATCTCTTTTTCAGGAAAGCCCCGGAGCTTTCTGAGAGCGGTAAAGAAACCGGATCAGACAAGAGGCAGGCTGCCCTGATTGACAACAAAATGCCTGTTTTTCAACATTCTGTTGTATAAAAAAAGCCACAGCATGAGAATGCCGCGGCTCTTGTCAGACGAATCAAAACGTCAGTTTGGGCGGGAGGCATTCTTATGATATTCAAAATAGCTTCGATTTGATCCGACGAACAATAACATCATAACATACCTCCTTTCCTTTCTTTTATCAGAAAATCCCTTCCGGATCTCCCGTGATTGTTAATGTGTATCGCATATGCCAACCTTAACACTGCATCATACAGTTGTCAAGCAAAAGATTTTTCAGTCAAACTCACACAAAAGTTTTTAAAACGAAATCACGCCGAGGTGTTCCAGCAGAATCTTTACGCCCATCAGGATCAGGACAAGACCGCCCGCAAATTCTGCGCGGGAGCGGTTTTTTGCGCCGATGATGTTGCCTGCCTTTAAACCGATTGCGGAGAGCAGGAAAGTGATGCAGCCGATGAAGCTGACTGCCGGAACGATGTTTACCCGCAGGAAAGCGAAGGTAACGCCGACGGCAAGTGCGTCGATGCTGGTTGCAACAGCAAGCGGAAGCATGGTTTTGAAATCGAAGCGGTCATTGGATTCATTTTCTTCATCGCTTCTGGCTTCGCGGATCATGTTGAAACCGATAAATACCAGCAGGACGAAGGCGATCCAGTGGTCGATGCTCGTGATCAGAGAGGAAAACGTGATGCCCAGAAGATAGCCGAGAAAGGGCATCAGCGCCTGAAAGCCACCGAACCAGATGCCGACGGTGAGTGCCTGTTTCATACTGCCGCGGCGTACGGACAGGCCCTTACAGACGGATACGGCAAAAGCGTCCATCGACAGACCGACAGCCAGAAGGAATAATTCGAGTAAGCTCATGATAAAAATTCTCCATTGTAAAAGACGAAATAAGTGGTAAGATTGAAAAATAAAATTTTTCAATCACGAGATTTGTGTCCGCGCTCACTTGACACAAACTCGGCATGCGCAAAAAGCGTGCGCAGAAATGAGGCAAAAAACGATATTTCATGCGGAGCAGAAGGTCCGCTAATTTTTGTCGATATTGATCACACAGAAATAGGACGGATCGATCTGCTTGATCCGTTCATCGAGCCAGCTGCGCAGCTGGGCATCAGTCATTTTAAAATGAAACGGAACCACAACATCGAAAATGACGTTTGTATGGGTAGGACCGCGTATAATACGAAAATCGTGAAGCGTCAGCTGCTCATCGAGCCGGTAGACGATATCGGTGACCTTATGGCGCAGCTCATTGATCTCCGGATCATCGGTGATGACCGGGTCCATATGGATGACAGCACTGCAGGAAAGCTTCTGCTGCAGCTCGCGCTCTATGTTATCAATCAGATCGTGCAGCTCCACAAAGCTGCCCTGGGCATTGACCTCCGCATGCAGGGAGATCATCCGTCGTCCGGGACCGTAATCGTGAACGAGCAGGTCGTGAATGCCCATGATCTGTGGATGGGAAAGCACAATGCTGCGGATTTTTGTGACAAACTCCGGGTCGGGAGCCTGACCGAGCAGCGGATTGATGGTATCCCGGGCAGAGCTTACGCCGGAATAAAAGATGAAGATCGCGACCAAAAGACCGCACCAGCCGTCGATGGCAAGACCGAAAATCCACCCAATAACAGAAGAAAGGAGGACGACGGAGGTAGCGAGTACATCGCCGAAGGAATCAGACGCTGTTGCGTTCATCGCAGAGCTGTCGATGGCACCGGCAATTTTGTGATTATAAAAATACATATAGAACTTGACGAGAATGGAAACGACCAGAATCAAAAAAATAACCGGAGAAATTTCCGGCAGGGTCGGGTGCAGGATCTTCTCAAAGGAGGATTTGGCAAGCTCCGCTGCCATGATGAGGATAATGGCAGAAACGGAAAGCCCGGCGAGATATTCGATTCTTCCGTGCCCATAAGGATGGTCGGAGTCTGCTTCCTGTCCGCTCATCTTAAATCCGATCAGCGTAATGACCGAAGAACCGGCATCCGACAGGTTGTTGAATGCGTCCGCAGTGATTGCAATGGAATGGCTGATCATACCGGCGACGATCTTTAGCACAAATAGAAAAAAGTTAAAAAAAATGCCCACCGAACCGGTGAGAATGCCGTATGCCTGGCGAACCTTCGGGCTGGAATAATTCTCGTAATCCGGGATGAACAGTCTTGACAGAAGCGTAATCATGGTGTAATCCCTCCATAAGTTTGAAATGCTTCCTGAAATTTAAGTTATTTTTTCAGTATACCATTTTATGTGAAAAAAGCAAGGAAAAGTGATAGAAAAATCTCTTGACAAGAACCAACATTCTGTATATATTCAAAGTGTACTAATACTGATAATACACTTAATACAATCAATACAGTTCTGGATCGATAAAAAATCAAAAAGAATCGGAACAGAAGAAGGAGGAAAGATTGAAAAATAAAATTTTTCAATCACGAGATTTGTGTCTGCGCGCACTTGACACAAACTCGGCATGCGCAAAAGGCGTGCGCAGAAATGAGAGGAAAGGATGATTATACTGGATTACCGGGATACCAGACCGCTGTACGAGCAGATCGTGGACAAGTTCCAGATGCTGATTTTAAGCGGTGCGCTGGAGCCGAACAGCCGGATGCCGTCCGTACGCTCCCTGGCGGTGGAGCTGTCGATCAATCCGAACACGATTCAGCGGGCATACAGTGAGCTGGAGCGGAACGGATTTTTATACACAGTAAAAGGAAAGGGCAATTACGTCGCCTACAGTGACAGTCTAAAGGACGTCCGGAAGCAGGAAATTTTGGAAAAGCTCCGGGATCTGAAAAAGGAAGCACTGAGCATGGGGATGACGGTAAAGGAGCTGACTGAGTTCCTGGAACAAGAGGATACAGCTGCGGCAGGGCAAAAAGAGACCAAAGCCCCGGCAGCGGAATGAGAGGAAACATGATAGAACTGAAAAATGTGAGCAAATCCTTCGACGGGATTGAAGCTCTGAAAAATGTAAGCGTGACAGTCCGGGAAGGAGAGGTTTTCGGGCTGATCGGGACAAACGGCGCGGGCAAAAGTACGCTGCTGCGCCTGGCGTGCGGGGTATTTAAGCCGGATGACGGATTAGCGATTGTGGATAATATGCCGGTATACGACAATGTGCATGCAAAGGCGAAGCTGTTTTTTATCGCGGACGAGCCGTACTTTTTCAACGGTGCGACGCCGAAGGACATGGAGCGTTATTACAGCAGCGTGTACCGGAATTTTGACCGGGAACGGTTTTACTTATACTTAAACAGCTTCGGGCTGGAATCGAGACGCAGGATCAGCACCTTTTCCAAAGGGATGAAAAAGCAGCTCGCGATTCTGCTGGGGCTGAGCGCAAAGACGGAGTACCTTCTGTGTGACGAGACCTTTGACGGGCTCGATCCTGTAATGCGCCAGAGTGTCAAAAGCATTTTTGCAAAAGAAATGCAGGAGCGGCAGTTTACTCCGGTGATCGCCTCCCATAACCTGCGGGAGTTGGAGGATATCTGCGATCATGTAGGGCTTTTACATCAGGGCGGCGTGCTCTTATCGAAGGATCTGGAGGAGATGAAGTGCAACATCCAGAAAATCCAGTGCGTCTTTTCTTCCAAAGAGGAAGAGAAGCGGCTGTTAAAGCAGCTAGACATTGTAAAATGCGATAGACGGGGATCTTTGTTGACTCTGACAGTCAGAGGAAGCAGAGAAGAGATGATCGCCATGTTTGCAGCGGCAGACTGTCTGTTCCACGAGGTGCTGCCCCTTTCCCTGGAAGAAATCTTTATCAGCGAGACGGAGGTGCAAGGTTATGATATTAAAAAAATCGTACTGGGCTAAATGGCTGGAAAATAACAGAAGAAGAAGCTGGACTTTTTTGCTGTGTCTGGTGATGGCACTCTTTTGCGGTCCGCTGTATCTGATGGTTGTACTGACTGGTTTACAGAACAATTATGCAAATGACAGTGTTTACAATGCAGCGCAGGCCGCAGAGTCCCTGCGGGAACTGATTCAGTCCAGGATCACGGATGTGATCGGTTTTTCCTCCATACACGTCCTGTTTGCTGCTTTTTTTGCAATTCTATTTGCCGTGCAGGGCTTTTGCTGGCTTTACAGCCGCAGAAAAACAGATCTGTACTTTTCGGTCCCGGAATCCTTAAAAAAGCGTTATATGCTGATCTGTGGAAACGGAATTTTGGTCTATAGCTTTTCTACCCTGACAGCACTTTTGCTGGACTGGATCATTGGCGCAGCATTTCATGGAATGACAGGAATTCTGGCGGCACAGTCATTACTGGCATGGTTCGTGGAGCAGCTTGCGTTTATTGCGATGTATCAGGTGGCGCTTGTGGCAGTTATGCTGACCGGAAATATCCTGACGGCGCTGTTGGGATGCGCGGTGTTTTTTTCCTATGAGCTGGCAGTGAGATTCCTGATCGATGAATTAAAAACGATGTTTTTTGCCAGCTATTGCAGTGCAGATGCAAGACAGTGGATGCAAAAAAGCTATCTGACACCCTTTGCAGGCTTTTGGGACTTGCTGAATCATATCTGGTACAGAGACGAAGGACGACTGTGCAGCTATAAAAATGCAGGCGGCTGGGGCAGGGCTGTGGGGGTAGAATGTATTTTGCTTCTTGCCTGTGCGGCGGCTGCAGGCCTGTTTGCCTTCTGGCTTTACCGCAGGCGCAAAACAGAAAGCTATGAGCATGCCATTGCATTTGCACCCCTCAAGGGTATTTTGGAGGCTGCGATGGCAGTGCCCTTTGGCATTGCTGTTGGCATGATCATTTCCCGTGTAGCAGCAAATAAGGGGCTGTTTTTATTTGGTGGCTGCATTGTAGGTGTCCTTGTCGGACATGTGGTGATCCGCCTGATTTACCGATGCGAGTTAAAAACCATATTGGATGGAAAGCTTGCCGGAATTTTCAGTATAGCGGCAGCGGTTTTGATCCTTGCAGGCTTTCAGTTTGACTGGGCAGGCTATGATCGCTGGATTCCGGAGAAAGGGAACATTGCAGCCGTGTCTGTGACGATGGAAGATGACTATACGGCTTTTGGTTATTATCAGGGCGAAAGCTTCGGCTCCGATGACATTATGTATGAGGCTTTCGATGATCGGATGCTCCGACGGATGAATTCAACCGAGGAAAAGACGATCGATGCAGCAATCCGGATGCAGAAGAGATGGCAGGATGCCGGAATGCCGGGGAGCTTTAGGGAGGAGGAAGCGCAGACAGAGATTTCTGCAGAGGAAATTAACCCAAAGGAAGAGAAACGCTATGTCAGATGGGTGGTCTGCTATACCATGGAGAGCGGCAGAAAGGTATACCGTCGCTTTTTGGCCGATTCAAACGAAAACCGTTCTGAAATTGATACTGTAATGCGGGATGCTTCCTACCAGCGGGAGCGATATCAGTTAAATGACCCGGATTTTCTGGCAAATGTCGGTAAGATGAAAGTAAGCTATTATAATGGCGTTACGGAAAGCTTTTACACCGGAGATAAGCAGACCCTCTTAAAGACGCTGCAGGAGGAAATGAAGAAGTATGATTACAGTCTGATCTCGTCGGAGCTTCCAAACGGAAGACTGACCTTTGCTATGGCGGATCCGGAGGAGAAGGATGCATCGATGATGACCACCTGGACCTATCCGGTCTATGGGTCCTATTTGGCCTTAAACGACCTGCTTGTGCAGGATGGTGCTGAGGTTTATGCCCGTGCCGGCCACCAGAGCGCAGATGACATCGAATCGATCAAGGTAGATTACTATTATTATGACGATGACAGCGAAGAGGAAAACAGTGACAGCTTCTTTGAACCCGGAGAAATCTCGGATCAGGAAATCCAGGTGACCCTTTCCGATCCGGAGGATATCGAAAAAATGCTTGACGCAATCTATCCGGTGGAATTAAGCTGGATTAGTGGAGAGGAATTCGGCGTTTACAACTGGGATTATCGGATTGATGTGACAGTTGTGCCGAAGGAAAGCAGCTACAGCAATCCGGATGAGCAGGTGCGGATCCTGAAAAGTCAGGAACCTTCCTTACTTGCGGAGAGGATCCGACAGGCGGCGGTGCGGGATTAAGCTGTCTGCAAAATCAAATCTATCAGGGAATGGAGAGTGCGTATGAAGTTCAAAGACATGCCCTATAAAAGGGTCGATTATGACAAAACAGCGGAGCAGTTTAAAACTTTGACCAAACGGGTCAAAGAAGCAAAAAACGGAGAAGAACTCTGGGAGATCCATCAGGAATATTATAAAGTTTATCAGAATATGATGGATTCCATGACGATTGCGGAAATCCGTCACGACGGCAATACCGCAGATCCGTTTTATGCGGCAGAAAAGGATTATTACGATGAGACAGCGCCGATGCTGAGCAGTCTGGCAACCGATTATCAGCGCGCCCTGTACGAATCGCCGTATCGTTCTTTTATGGAAGAAAAGATCGGCAGGGTTGCCTTTGCGACGATGGACAATGCGATCAAGAGTATGGATGAAAGCATTATCGGCCTGATGCAGGAGGAAAACGCGTTGACGACTCAGTACAATAAGCTGATTGCGTCCGCAAAGATTCCGTTTGACGGGCAGGTATGCAATCTGTCCCTGCTGCGTCCCTATCTGACCGGAAACGACAGAACCGTAAGAAGACAGGCATGGAAGGCTTACAGCGATTACTTTATGACAGTTGCGGATGAACTGGATGACATTTATGACAAGCTGGTAAAAAACCGCACTGCGCAGGCAAAGGCGATGGGCTATGACAATTATATCCAGCTGGGCTACTACAGAATGAACCGTAACAGCTACGACAGAAACGATGTCGAAAATTTCCGCCGACAGGTGAAGGAGGTATTCGTACCGTTTGCGGAGCGCGTACACGAGATCAGAAGAAAGCGCCTCGGTCTGGAGAAGCTTTCTTATATCGATAACGAGGTTTATTTCAAAGAAGGCAATCCCGATCCGGTGGGCACTGCACAGGAAATTCTGGAGAGCGGACAGAAGATGTATGCAAAGCTGTCTCCCGAAACCAAAGAATTTTTCGATTTCATGATGGAGAATGAGCTCTTCGATGTGTTCGGCAGAAAGGATAAAAAACAGGGCGGCTATATGACCTATCTGTACCAGTATCATTCTCCCTTTATCTTTGCTAACTTTAATGGAACCAGCGGCGACGTAGACGTGATCACGCATGAATGCGGACATGCATTTCAGGGCTATCTGTCCGGGCAGGATCCGATCATGGAGCATGCGGACATCACGATGGAAACTGCGGAAATCCACTCCATGTCGATGGAATTTTTCACGGATCCGTGGATGAAGGAATTTTTCGGAGATCGTGAAAAGGACTTCTTAAGCATGCAGCTGGAGGATGCGATCCGTTTTATCCCATATGGAACGATGGTGGATGAGTTCCAGCATATCGTCTATGAAACTCCGGAGCTGACACCGCAAGAACGCCGCCGGGAGTGGAGCAGACTGGAAAAAATCTACATGCCCCATCTGGATTACGAAGAGGATCCGTTCTTTTCCAAGGGGGGATTCTGGCAGAAACAGCAGCACATTTACAACAGTCCGTTTTATTATATTGACTATGTACTGGCACAAAGCTGCGCATTCCAGTACAAGGTGTGGATGGATGAGGATTACAGAGAGGCATGGAAGAGCTACCTTGCGCTCTGTAGATTGTCTGCTTCAAAATTTTATCCTGAAATGCTGCGGGAATGCGGCTTAAAGGTTCCGTTTGAAGACGGATATTTTGAAGAAATCGTAGAGAAGCTGGAGAAAAAACTCCACGCGTAAACGGCGGCCAACAGGGAGAAAATAGAATAAATTTTGTGAAAAACGACCGGAAAGAAATGAAATTCCGGTCGTTTTTTTGGACGCTATTTCGATATTATCAAACGAAAAAATACTTGAAAGAATAAGAAA